>Ga0114956_1003694_pt1 | contig 11814 bp, 6 predicted proteins | sample MaitaG_FD_87304 | JGI IMG/M metagenome (GOLD analysis project Ga0114956, IMG submission 87304) | Marine algal microbial communities from Maine, USA - Maine_Asex2 metaG | ecosystem: Host-associated > Algae > Red algae > Unclassified | place: Maine, USA | collected 2015-01-05 | reverse complement strand
TTACCTCAGACTATAAGTCCTAATGAGTCACTGATATATACATATACGCAGACAGCCGATCTGAGTAATGTGGGCATATATGATATTAGAACATGGGTAGATTATCATCCCGACGCTTACCCTGTCAATGATACGCTTCACATAAAAGTAGAGAATAGAATTTTTCAAAATGAAGATATAAGATTGGTGGATATAATACATCCTAACCAGTCTACAGCATGCGGATTAACATCAGTAGACCCTATCATTCAACTTCAATTTTTGGGATGTGACTCACTTCCAATCGGATCTGTTATTAACGTCAAAGCCACATTGGATAATTCAGTTCTAGAGTCAGAATTTGTGCTTTCCAACGAGCTCGAGTATGAAGAAACCATAGACCTAGCTCTAAATGGCGTATTACAAGTAGACGACTATGGAGTACACCAGATAAGTGTCGAGATATCTTATCTGGATGATCCTAACTTAGAAAACAATATTATAGAAAGTAACATAGAATTTTTTCAATCTAAGGAACAACCGTTTATATATCCATTTGATAATGAGAGTGAGTTATCATCGCTTCACATTAGATTAGGTCCTGAAGTGGATCAGGATACATTGATAGACAGATTCGATGATGAAAGCCAAAGTCAAGCTCTTATGTTTACAGGTGGTGATGTTGTAGATCTTAGTACCAACGAACTCTACATTGAGCTGGTAGAAAATGAAGAAGAAATCTGGTCAAAAAATACATCTTATGAGACCCGTACTTGTATGTGCATAGATGCCACAGAATGGGATGAGGCTTCATTGTCATTCGATCTATATATCCATCAAGTAATAGGCCTCTGGAACTCACTAGGTATCAAAGATCCGTGGGCAGCTAATATGAGAATCCTAGTCAATGGCACGCCAATCACAGAGACTTACTCATATAATACTCAAAACCAGTTTGATAATTATATTGTTAACTTAACAGATTATGTAGGCACATCTTTCGAAGTTTGTTTCCAGTCGAAGTCTCTCATTGGAAGAAACCTATATGGGCTTATCCTTAATGGCGAAGACGCTCTTGGAGATCAAGTTATTATCGATAATATTAATATTAGCGATCAACTTATAACATCCAGTAATTATGAAGATAATGATAACACAAGTATTTCTTACTACCCTAATCCGACTAATGACGAAATTTATGTGTCACTAGAAAGCAAATACAATGAAGAAATTTATTTCGAAGTGATCAATACATTAGGGAAAGTTATAATGCAATATGAATACCGTGTCACAACAGGTGAGAATACATTTTCTATACCATTAAGTAAATTAAGTCAAGGTATATACATTCTAACAAATCGATCTCTCAATAATAAAACGCATACAGCTACTAAGGTTATTGTAAACTAATATACTGTATGAGCTTTAAAGTGCTCGACAATGTCTTAAATTGAAATATATTAGACCTTATGCAAGAATATTCCTTATTATCGATTAGATAGAAGGATAGAGTTAATTCCACTTTAAATTTAATTATGATAGAATACATATATTATTCTCTATAATAATTTTCTGAAGTAAGAGCCCTATCACACACTCTTGTCTAGTCTAAAATTTCTTTCCATTTAGGTAACTTTAAAAGATCAATATTCGAAGAGGATGAAGAAATTTATTTTTCAATAGTACAAGATTAATTAGTCAAATAGAATTTTGTAGTAATGCTGAACTTAAGAAATCAAAATTTTTATTGGTTACACTGGTACAGAGCAAAGGCTGAAAAGATTTACAGGAAAATTTTATAAACTGAAAGAGTCAAAAGGTCCATCTTTTAATTTTGCGCATAATGACAACCTTTCCAAATGGTGTATTGATGTTCAACATGTTTATACCAACCAAACCGCGTCCTAAATATTTAACAGCTGATCATATTCATCATTCAGATTTTGAGGTGGCATGCTATTTCCTACTTGCACCAAAAGCGCACAAGTTCCACATCACCGAACTAGCGGGCCTAATAAACGGCGGTTCGTAAAAATAATATTTGACTTATGAGTAGTTGTACAATATCTCATGAAATATAGAGACCAACCAAAATACAAATAACTGACTCCTTCACCCAATGTTACTCCAATGTTAACTCAATGTAAATTATAATTCCCCAGATCAAGTAATTACCATTTTAATTAATGTAGACTTAATACTAAGTTCATGTATAAGCCATAGTATGCCTTTACTTTTGCAGTATATTTTGAGGAGAAATTGCACACTTAATCTCAAATTTTAAACAGTTAATAATGAAACAAACTAAATTCTACTTTACAATCTTTACTCTTGCTTATTGTGGCTTATTTCTCACTTCATGTAATGATGATGATTGTACAACATTATGTGCTTCAAATGAAATCCTTAGTTCTGATTGCGAATGTGTGACAATAAACACTGACCCCTGCGATGGAATTACTTGTCCTGATGGAGAAGTTTTAACAGCAGATTGTGATTGTATTCTTGAAGGAACAGAAACTGAATTATTTGTAGGGGCAAACATTTCTGAGAACACAACATGGACTTCTGACCTAGAAGTAATCCTAGGTGGTAGAATTACAGTTGAGTCAGGTGCTACTCTAACAATTGAGCCTGGAACTATTATAAAAGGCCAAGCAGGAGCTGGAGCTAACTCTAGTGTATTGGTTGTAGCAAGAGGTGCAACTATCGAGGCTTGTGGAACTGCAGATGCCCCGATAATCTTTACATCTGTTGCGGATGAAATTACACCAACGATGGTGGCAGCAGGAAATTTTGGTAGCCCTAACCTAGAACCAGATGTAAATGGTCTATGGGGAGGATTGATTATATTAGGTCATGCACCTATCTCAGCTCAAAATGATAATGATATGGATGTTGCAGAATTACAAATAGAAGGAATTCCTGCCACTGATCCATCTGGACTTTATGGTGGAAATGATCCTACTGATAATTCAGGATCACTTTGTTACATCTCTTTAAGACACGGTGGAACAAACATTGGTGAAGGAAACGAAATCAACGGTATCACTTTAGGTGGTGTTGGTTCAGGTACAACAATAAATAATATTGAAATCGTTGCTAACCAAGATGATGGAGTTGAATGGTTTGGTGGAACATGCAGTGCTACTAATGTTTTGATTTGGAACTGTGGTGATGATGGATTAGATACAGACCAGGCTTGGAACGGAACATGTGATAACTGGATAGTTGCTTTGCCCCAAGGTGGAAGTGCAATGGAATTGGACGGACCTGAAGGTGCACTGACTCAAGGATGTAATACTTTCGTAAATGGCACCATCTACGTAGGAACTGGCATTGATCACATCATCGATTGGGATGACTCAACAAACACTGGTATTTCTAATGTCTACTTTTATGGTATAGATGCAGACTATGACCCAGCTGTTGGAATCGAATCATTTGGTGGAAACGGTGAATGTCCGACAGGCACTTGGGAATATACAGTACCTGCAGGTTATGATGCTAATGCATTATTTCCAGACGCTATTGGAGCAGGAGAAGCTACAGCAGTATCAACAAATGCTAATACAGTTGGTGCAGACTCTAGTGTATTCTCATGGACATGGGGAGCACAATCTGGAACACTATCAAGTATAGGATTATAACAAGATATAACAAGGAGCTTACTGTAAAGTAGGCTCCTTTTACTTTTACTAATTTAAACAAGGGAAAAATTGCAAAAACTTACCTTAATATTATTTAGCTTATTAACATGTTTCTCTCTATACAGTCAAACCGGTTCGGTAAGAGGCTTTGTATACGATGGAGAAAGTGGAGAATCTTTGATTGCAGTGACGGTTGCAGCAGAAGGAACTACAACAGGTACTTATACAGACCTAGATGGATCTTTCGAATTAAATCTAACGCCTGGCACTTACAATTTAGAAATTTCTTATGTTTCTTATTCTACCATCAAGATAACAGATGTTGTTGTCAAGGAAGGAGAAGTTACCTTATTAGAAACAATCAATCTTCTCTCTGAGTCAGAAGTCTTAGAACAGGTGACCATCACAGCAGATGCAATCAGAACATCCGAAGCTGCCTTAATGACCATCAAGAGAAAATCTCCAAATCTAATGGATGGAATCTCTTCTGCTAAATTCAAAAAGATCGGAGACTCCAATGCTGGTGAAGCAGTAAAAAGAGTAACGGGTGTATCTGTTGAATCAGGAAAGTATGTCGTAGTAAGAGGTCTAGGAGACCGATATACAAAAACCATGTTGAACAATGTTGATATCCCTGGACTAGATCCGGATAAAAACAGCCTTCAAATAGATTTGTTTCCGACAAACCTACTTAACAACATGATGGTATATAAAACTGCTTCTGCAGAATTACCTGCAGACTTTACAGGTGGTTTAATCAATATTGAAACTAAAGATTTTCCGGAAGAAAGAATTTTCAATATTTCTTTTGGACTGACTTATAATCCTTCTATGCACTTTAAGGATAACTTTTTGAGCTATGAGGGAGGAAGCACTGATTGGTTGGGTTTTGATGATGGTACTAGAGCATTACCAGAGCAAGCAACTCTAGAAACAATCCCTAGCCCAGTAAGTGGAAATTCCGATCAAGAAGTTGGAAACTTTTTATCTTCTTTCAACCAAGATCTTGCAGCTCAAGAAAAAACCAGTCTTCCAAATTATAGTTTTGGCCTTTCTTATGGAGATCAAAAGGTGCTTAAGAACGGACATAAATTAGGATACATTATGTCAGGAACTTACAGAAGCTCGAGAGACTTTTATGAAAATGTAAGCTACGGCGAATACCAAGTTCAAGTTCCATCTGATGCATACGAAATGATCTATGCAACAACTTCAGAAGGAAGCATCGGAGAAGAAAATACTTTTGTTGGGGGGATGGTTGGCTTAGCTTATAAGACAGACAGAAGCAAACACAAAATAAACTTAATCCACCTACAAAATGGTGAGAGTAAGGCAGCTAAGTTTAAGATTGACAACAACAGTGATGCCATTGGGCAATCAGGTTTTTTAGCTTATTCTGACAACCTTGAATACAGTCAAAGATCAATTACAAACTTATTAGTGAGTGGTAATTATTCATTAGGAAACAATGATTGGAAATTGGATTGGAAAATTTCTCCTACCATTTCAAAACTAACTGATCCTGATATTAGAAAGACTGCTTTCTCAGAATTTGGATCAAATAATCTTGGCTTCGTTGCAGGTGCTGGTGGTAACCCAAGCAGAATTTGGAGATACCTTGATGAAACTAACTTGGTATCAAAGTTTGATGTTACTAAAGAATACGAGTTAGCTTCAAGAACATCAAAACTTAAATTTGGCGGAAGCCACCTTTATAAAGATAGAGATTATAATATCTTAAGTTACAACCTTCAGTTTTTTGGTTCACAACCGGAATGGACAGGTGATCCTAGTGTAGTTCTAGATACTGAAAATTTATACCCTCTTGGAAATATCTATTATGTTTCTGGAAACAATACTCCTAATCCAAATCAATACAATTCAAATGTAAGCAGCTTGGCAGCATACGTTTCAAATGAGATTGATGTAACGGAAAAGCTAAAAGCTACTGTAGGACTTAGATTGGAACAATATGTTCAGAGACATACAGGTAGAGATACAGAATTTGCAATTTCAGGACAAAGTGGAAATAACTTAGTCAACGAAAAGGTATTGGATGCAGTTGACCTATTCCCTTCAGTCAACTTGATCCAAAGTCTTACAGAAAAACAAAACTTAAGGTTTTCATATGCTAAGACTATCGCAAGACCTTCATTCAAAGAGTTATCGTTTGCACAAATTATCGATCCTATCACGGACCGAATATTTAACGGAAGTTTATTTTCCTTCACTGATGGATCAGGAAATGTCACTTGGGACGGAAATTTAGAAGAAACAAGAATTCAAAACTTTGATCTAAGATGGGAGCTTTATGAAAAGAGAGGTCAACTATATTCTGTAAGTGCTTTTTATAAAGCGTTTGACAAACCAATCGAATTGGTAAGAATTCCTCAAGCACAAACTTCTAACGAATTCCAACCAAGAAATGTGGGTGATGGAACAGTGATGGGAGTAGAACTAGAATTACGTAAAAATCTTCCTTTTGCTAATGAGCAAATAAGCTTTAGCACCAATGTTACTTTAGCACGATCAACTATCGAAATGAGTGAACTTGAATTTAATTCAAGAGAAGGCATTGCTAAAGATGGGGAAGTTGTTGATAATACTAGAGAAATGGCAGGCCAATCTCCTTTCATCGTGAATGCAGGTTTGACATACAATAGTACAGAGCTTCCTTTAGATTTTGGACTATACTATAATATGAAAGGAAGAACCTTAGAAATAGTGGGTGGCGGATTATTCCCAGATGTATATACTACACCATTCAATAGCCTAAACTTTAGTTTTAATTATGCTTTTGGTCCTGATGATAGAGTAAAAGTAGGATTGAATGCAGATAATATTTTAGGTAGCGTGAGAGAGTCTGTATACGAATCATTCCAAGCACAAGATCAAGTATTCTCAAGATTTAATCCAGGAAGAAATTTCGGCGTAAGCCTTAGTTACAATATATTTTAAGGTAAAATGACCTTGGTGTCATAAGATAATCCAAAGAAGCAATTTTTCCTATTGGAAATGAATGATTCTACTTGTAGTAAGTAGGATCATTCGCTTTTGTACACCATAGGTCATCAAAACAAAGATATAAAAGATTTCCAATGTTAACTGAATGTTAACTTAATGTTACCCAAATGTTGACTTTGAGCTAGTTATATGTTAACTTAGAAGCATGAAGTGGGTACTAAATACGGTATTATTCATGCAATTGATCCTTTCAATTGGCATTACAGAGCTATATTCTACTGAGAATACAGCAGAATATATGCACGTACCCTTTACCGAAATCAATGGTTTGATAGTCGTTGAAGCCACCATTAATGATGAGAAAGGCAACTATATCTTTGATACTGGGGCAAATGAGATCATTTTAAATGGCAAAGATTTTCATAATTCGGAGGTATTTGATACCCCTACTGGTAGTACAACTGCTGCTACAAAAAGCATCAAAAAAATCACAGTTGGAGCCTATACCAAGGAAAACCTAGATGCCTTTGTTGTTGACCTCTCAAGCATTGAGTCTTACCTCCAAATACAACTGGATGGCATCATCGGATCAGAATTTTTTGTGCCAAACAATATCATGTTAGATTTTGAAGCACAGATTATTACCTTATCTGAATTGCCTTTTGCAAACGCAGAATCCATGGCTGCTCAAAAATTCAACTTTGAAGTTCACGAAGAGTTAATTATCCTTAAATGCGAATTAGGAAAGAAAAATTTAAAGTTTGTTCTTGATTCTGGTTCTAGTTTATCCACAATTGATCAATCTGTTTATAATCGTCTTTTTGCTGGTAAGAATGGCACCAAGGAAGAACTTGTAGATTTGTATACAGCTTCTGATAAGAAACAAACCGTTCGAAAGGCAGCTTTGGAAAATATTACGATTGGCGAATACGACTTAAATCAAGTAACTTTTATGATTAATGACTTGAGTGCCATTAATGAAAATTTATCAGTACAGGTAGATGGCATCTTAAATTTGAAAAGTTTAAAAGCAGATAAGATTATAATCAATATGCCGGACAGAACTTTATTCATTAATTAAAATAATTGCTTACTTTCCGATTACTCTACACTACCCTATTGTAGATATTTTTTAGACTAAGACTTACTTGTTCTTAAGTCTCTTATTTATATCCCTCTCAGATTCACCAATGATTTGTTTTGCAACAATTCGAATAGTGTCATGTCTATATTAGGAATAGTTTGTAATGAAATTAATTCAAACACAATCATATTAGCCTATGCCAATTGCATTAAGGCAGCAGAGGCTTTTAACATTAATGCACCGATAAGAATAGATTATCGTGCAGATGAAAGTGGAAAATAATATTTATTTGATGTAAATCAGAAACCTAATATGACAAGACCTTCAAGAACACAAAGAATAAATCAAGATAGTCTAACTTAACTAGCAGCGAGAAAAATAGGATGGAACTTTTTGACTTATTAAATAATATGTTGAATCAAAAATTGAAAGCCAGCAGGCTCAAGCGATGATAATTTCATTTCTACTGCTTACCTTGTAGCCACGCCACTTATCGTAGATCCGCACCAAATTAATTCTGACATTTTAACCAAAATATAAGCAATGATAGAATTTATGCAATCTCTGAAAACTATAGGAATTATAGATGTTCCAATGAATTTTTCGATAAAAGAATTCTATCCAGATCTAAAAAATATAATATCTCGCTTAACTAGAATGAGATTACTTCTAACGTCACTTTTTACTTCCACATTTATTTTTGCTTCTGGTCAAAAGATTGATAACACAGCATCATTCCGCGAATTAATTAGCGAAAAATACTTTAGAGTAAACTATGATAATGACTACTTTGCTGCTCAAGATGAAAATTATACTCAGGGTTACAGCTTTGAATTAGTTGCACCGTTTCTATTGAAGAATCCTATAAATAAACTCTTTCTTCATCTAAAAAATGATAAACGTAGAGCGGGAATTTTATTTGAGCACATTGGTTTTACGCCAAACCAATATGAAAAGTTTCAGATTCAACAAAAAGATAGGCCTTTTGCTGCTGTTGCCATGATAAAGAGTTTTGATATATCCATGAGCGAAGAATCTAAGCAAAGGATCACATCACATTTCAGTTTTGGTATTCTAGGACCAGCCGCTAAAGGAAAAGAAATACAAACCTATATACATAGTCTGACAGGAGACAGAGTTCCTAATGGCTGGATAAACCAAATACAGAATCATTTCGTCCTAAATTATGGTATTGATTACGAAAAAGAACTTTTAAGATTCAAAGATTACCTTGGAATATATACCAATGCTTCTGCAAAGATTGGAAATTTGTTCACCAATGCCTCCGTTGGTTTTACTAGTACAATTGGCATAATAAATAACCCTTATAGTACTTCTAGCTCTAAAAAAGTATTGATATACGGTTACATGCAACCACTAGTAACTATAGTTGGCTATGATGGTACATTACAAGGTGGACTTATTGGAGATGATAGCGTTTATACTATTTCGTCAGGAGATGTAAATAGAATAGTTGGTCAAATTAATTATGGTTTTGTGTTTCAGACAAAGTCTATTTATTTAGAATATTCTAGAGCTAATATCACCAAAGAAATAAAAACACTTAATCCAGCAAGTTGGGGTGGAATAAAAATTGGGTTTAAAATATAATTTTTATCAGATCTTAGAAAGCTTGCAACTATTAAGAAAAAATTATGTGAAATTGATTGAATCAAAATGGTACGGCAAATATCATTTATCCAGATACAACCTTTGAAACTCAAAATTGGATTTGGAACTTCAAGCTAAATGACAAAGACAACAATTTTAAAGAACTTATTACCTATTTAGGAATAGATGTAGAAGAATTCAAAACACTTAGAGCCAAGGTCATAGAATTAAATGGTGAATCTATTTTGGTAAATCCTGACAAAAGTATTTCAATGAGGTATGATGGATTTTTCTTGTATCAATATGAATACTATTTTCCGAGTAATATGAATAAAGCTCCTTCAGAGTATAAAAAGCTAGATGAGGGAATATATTCAGGATTGTATGACAATGGATTATATTGTGGAAGGCCAATAATATTTGAAACATAAAATCACAACACACAACATGAAAGACTGAAATCTCAAGCTAAATTGCTTTGCAACTTTCGACTCGATAAATATATTCCCAAAAACAATTTGCATAGAGTTCTTAAAGAATCATTGGACAAATCTTTCCTTAAATCAAAGACATAATTTTGTTATAAACCTAAATTAGGGAGGACATCTTTATATTCAGTTGTATTTTTTTATTCGTGCATAAACTTTAGAGTCCGTTAGGTTACTAAGTGCCTAATGTTTCCCATATTTCACTCCTTAGATTAGGCTTTTATCAATGAATGACATTATAATATAAGTACAAATAAATATGCGAATGATATATTTATGACATATTGGTATCATTGCAATATTTATCTTTATAGAATGGCTTTATTGGTCTAAGAGATATCAAAAGTTCTATGCTTAAAGTTCTTAAGAAATTATTAGATTTTATTTTCTATCTGATTGTCATTTTGATTTTCTTGGCACTGCTTACCGTACTGGGCTATACCATTTATTTTCGATCTAATCAGACAAAAGTTATTGAAGGCTACCCTGGTATGGGTGACGTGCGGATAGAGTTTGATCGGGTAAACACGGATATTTTTGAAAATTATCCTTATGGAAATTTGAGCTTAGAAAATTTTAAAGTTATAGATGCTTCAGATTCTGAAAATAATAAATCTATTGTAGCTGTCAAAGAGCTTTCAGTTGACTTTAAAAATTATAATTGGGAAGACAAGCGTTTGTTGATTAGAGATATAAAATTAAATTCCGGCGAAATCTATATTCATCAAGATTCATTGGGACATTTTAATTTTAATTTTAATGAAATTTTTAATCCTGAGTCATCTTCAAATAGTTCTTCTGGGAACGGTTGGTCGCTAAATACTGATTCTTTGTATGTTGACCTAAAAGATATTCTTGTAAGTTATGTTGCAGATGATAAATATAAGTCTGTCATCACTTCGGTAAAAAGCGGAACTGCTGATATATATCAAAATGCAGATGGGAATAGGCGAATCAGTAGCTTATTGGACTTAAGTATTATTGACTTTACATTCAATCAAGAAAATGGAACATTTCTAAATAATGCAAATGTCAATGGACCAATTGATCTTCTGATTGACCAAGACGGGATGCATATATCTCAAACTACCTTGAGTGTAAATAATCAAAAGATATTAGCTTCAGCAGAATTTTACAATGATAAGGATAAGAACTCTTATATACATTTGATTAATAAAAATACAGACTTTGAAGATATCAAGTTGTTACTATCTCCTAAACTTCAGACAACCTTAGATCCATTTAAGGCTGAAGGATTATTTGCAGCAGATGCGACGATTACACTTATGCCACCTTATAAGCCACGTGTTGACATCGATTTTGCCTTCCCTGATAACAACATCTATATACGAAATCAAGTCTTTTATAGTACTAAGGCGTCTGGCCATTTTGTTAATGATAACATTTATGATAGGACATATAAGAAAGTCATCAATGATAAAAAATATGTTAGATTCGATATTACCTCTGCTGAGACTATTAACAAGGGTGCCAATATCCATTTGAATAATGCTATCATATTGGCAAAGAAAGGTCACCCAGCAACGATTACTTCAGATGCTAAAATTGATGGGCCATCCGCTTTAATCAGTGATCAATTAGAGAATGACGAATTTATTTTTAATGGTGGAACTTTCAATATTGATGCTATGCTTAAAGGGCAAATAGATAACCTTCAAAATATCATTCAGGCAAGTGAATTTGATTTGACTATTGATAAATGCATCGTACAATATTTACCTTCTGAGGTGGTTCTTCCAATACAAACTTTACAACTCAATAAGAAAGCTGGTGACGGCGATTTTATTGTCACTGGATTAACAGCTGATCAAGAATATGGACTTACACTTGATGGAACCATTACAAATATAATGGATATCATAAACGGCAAGGAAGATAATCAGTCTGTAACCAATGCTAATTTAAAAGCGACAAGATTAAGCTGGGAGGATATCGTTGACATACTAGGAGAAGGATTTTTTGATAACCTAAAATTGAATAAAACTCCTTTTGAAAAACGTCGGGCTATGAAAAAGAC
>Ga0114956_1003693_pt1 | contig 11814 bp, 7 predicted proteins | sample MaitaG_FD_87304 | JGI IMG/M metagenome (GOLD analysis project Ga0114956, IMG submission 87304) | Marine algal microbial communities from Maine, USA - Maine_Asex2 metaG | ecosystem: Host-associated > Algae > Red algae > Unclassified | place: Maine, USA | collected 2015-01-05 | reverse complement strand
CGCGACGAGTTTTTCCCCGACGCGCGCGTGACCGACGACTGGCGCGAACTGGTATCCGATCCAGAACTCCAAGTGCTCGATATCACCCCGCATCCCGAGGTGCGTCTGCCGATGATCGAGGCGGCGCTGAACGCCGGCAAACACGTGCTCAGCCAGAAACCCTTCGTCGAAAACATCGCCGATGGCGAACGGCTTTGTGCGCTGGCCGAGTCCAAGAATCTTAAACTGGCGGTCAACCAAAACGGCCGTTTCGCTCCACACTTTTCGTGGCTGCGTCAGGCCATCACCGCCGGCTTAATCGGCGAACTCGCGAGTATCGAATTCTCGCTAAATTGGGATCACAGTTGGACCGCCGACACGCCGTTCGACCAGATCCACCATCTTCTGTTGGCCGACTTCGGTATTCATTGGTTCGATATCGCGGTCGCGTTTTTGGGCGGGCAGCCCGTGGATCGAGTGTACGCCTCCGTCTCCCGGGCCGCGCATCAGCCGGGTACTCCGCCGTATCTCGCGCAGGTGGTGGCCGAGGCCGGACCGGTGCAGATCCGCATGGCCATGAACGCCAACGTGCGCCACGGACAGCAAGACCGCACGATGGTCTGCGGCCATCTCGGCACGCTGAAAGCCTGGGGGCCCGAACTCAACGACCAGCGCGTATCGCTGCATACCAAAGACGGTGTTGCCATCCCCGAACTCGCAGGCTGCTGGTTCGAGAATGGATTTCAAGGCAGCATGGCCGAACTGCTTTGCGCGATCGAAGAGGACCGTGTCCCGGTGAACAACGCGCGCGAAAATTTGCGTTCCTTGGCGTTTTGCCAGGCTGCGGTTCGAAGCGCGGATACGGGCAAGGTGGTGAAACTTTCGGCAAACGGATGAGTTCGAGGTACCAGGCCATTTACGAACAAGTCCGGCTCATCCCGTCCGGTTCGGTGGCCACCTACGGCCAAATCGCCGCGCTGGCGGGTCGACCGAAACACGCACGACAAGTTGGCTATGCCTTGCACGCCTTGGACGAGGATTCGGATGTACCCTGGCACCGGGTGATCAATGCGCGCGGTGAAATCAGTTTGCGTTCGGTGGATGGAAAAATGATCCAACGAGTTCTGTTGGAAGAAGAGGGGATCGTGTTCGTCGATGGGCGTGTGCCATTGAAGCGGTTTCGTTGGTGTATGTGACCTGGGAGATGGCTTGTCCTGATTAGTGAAGAGGAGAGGAAGAAAGTTTAAGCACATCCGATTCGAGATGACCCATTGGCATAACCTTAGCAGGCCAAGAAAAATCGGAGCCATCTCCACGATAGTACTGAGCTGTGAAGAGGACCTCCCCTCTTGATAAACCAAATGGAGAATGCTTCACCGCCATGCCAGCCGAAGCGGCGAGGTAGTCGATCTTGAATCGAAAGCTTTTCCCAGGACGTAGGATTTTTATATCTTTGCCATACACGTCTCCATGACCCCGTTCAACTTGCGAACCCAGTTCCTTCGTCGGCGTCGTGATCTCAATAGACCATCCGCCCCAGAACATGCCATCGTCAAGGCGACCACCCGACGGGAACGGCAAGGAGACTGCGGTGCGCGATGCGTTGCTCACCACGACGTGAATGATCGCGGGGTCATGAAGATCCTGACGGCAATGAACCTCAAGATCCGAAGAAGATATACTCTCCTTCACGGGGCCATATGAAGATGGAGGGACGACGAAATAATATACGGTAGCGAACGCTACCGGCAGGGACACAATCGAAAACCAAATAAACTTCTTCATTGATAGAGAGGGCGCAGGTTTCAGATCCGTGGTGAGTCCGTCGCTTAGCGCCGATGTAGAGAGCGCACTCACCGGAGTCTAGCAAGCAGCCTCATCACTTCTCGCCGATGGCGACGAGGCTGCGGGTCGTTCGGAAATAGAGAACGCCTTCCGAGATTGCCGGCGTTGCCAAACAAGGCTCGCCCATGGGGTTTGAGGAAAGGACTTCGAACTCAGCCCCAGCTTTTAACACGTAAACGGTGCCCTTTTCGGACGGGCAGTATATTTTACCATCGCCGGCCACGAGCGAGGCAATGACCTGTGCCCGGGACGGGAACCGTTCGGCGTATACCTTCTCGCCGGTGGTCGCGTTGAAGCTACGGATGATGTTGCCGCTGCCGAGGTAGATGTTGTCTCCGTAAACCACCGGGGTGGAAATGTAGGATCCACCTTTCTGAAGACTCCAGGCAAAGTGCTTTTTGTTCTCGTCCGAACCCGGCGTGATATCACCGCGGGCGCTGGGCAAGACCGCGTGAATCGGGGACTGCCCCCCGTGCGCACTGGTGATGTAAATCCAGTCGTTTGCGACGAACGGCGTCGGGATCGGGTTGTCGCCGCCGCCTTTGATTTTCCATAATTCTTTGCCGGTGTGGAGATCGTAGGAGACCGTCCACGGCCAGCCATTGATCACAACATGGGTCGAGGTGGGACCCTTGTGGATCAAAGGCGTTCCCCAGCTCCGTTCGGAAATCTTGTCGCGGTCGACCCGCCACAGTTCTTTGCCATCGGAGAGCCGAACCACCACCGCGAACGGCTTCGATGGATCATCACAGGCCAAGGCGATATGATCGCCGTGAATCGCCGGCGAACTCGCATAGCCCCAGCCAATCCCATACTTGCTGATGTCGATGACGCCGAGGTCCACCCTCCACTTTAACGTGCCATCGAGATCGAAGCAGTGGAGTCCCTCCGAACCAAGGAAGGCCACCACGTTCGTCCCGTCGACGGCTAAGGTCGTGTTTGCCTGGGTCGCTTTGACGTGACGCGTCGCCCGCGGAATCCCCTCGTGCGCCGTCTTGCGCCAGAGCTCTTTGCCGGTGGCTTTGTCATAGCAGAGGACCACCCAGCGATGCTTGCGACGATCATCCGCCGCGACCGGCTTTCCTCCGATGTCGAGTTGGAGCGTCGACTCGGCGCCCTCTGGCACGGCGGTGCAGAGAAACAATTTGTCGGCCCAAATCACCGGGCTCGAATGACCAAGTCCGGCCACGGGCGTCCGCCAAAGAACCCCCGACGGCTGCTCGGCGTCGGGGTCGGCATTCCATGCTGTCGGCAGTGGATAGCCATCCGCGACACCGGTCGCACCGTTTCCGCGGAAGCCTGACCAATGCTGCGTTTCTTTGGCTCCGGCCGAACACATGCCGACGGCCCATGTCGCGAACGCCACGGTGATAAACGTTCTTAATGTTCTTATTGATATCATTTCTTTCTGAGAGGGAGATTTAAGTAGATCTGGTTGGGCGCGTCGGAGTTCGCAACCGCGATGTCAGGAAAACCATCCCCGTTGACATCTCCGACATCCACATTGTACGTCGCGTTCGCGGCATCCCCGAACCGAACTTCGCGAAAGCCATCGGCTTCGCCTTGGTTCAAGAAGGCGGCATTGGATTGTCCGCGATTTGCCACGACCAGATCGGGGCGACCATCCTGATCCAGGTCACCGATGGCCAAGGCATAGGTGATTCCGTCCGGCCGTCCGAACGCGACGCGCTCCCGCACCCCTCCTTTGCCATCTCCAAAGAACACCGCGTTCGCGCCCCCAATATTTCCGGCCGCCCAATCCTCGTTTCCGTCTTGGTCGAAGTCCGCCACCGCCACCGCGCGCGTCTCGTCCTTTCCAGTTCCAAAGGGGATCGCCCGACCCCATTTGCCCTCCTCGCCGCCAAGGATCACCGCGTTTGGCTGTGCATCTCGATTGGCGAGAAGGAGATCTGGCATACCGTCCTTGTTGAGATCAGTCACCGCGACATCGATGGTCGAATCCGCAGCGGTTCCAAAGGCATGAGACGCGGGAAACGTGGCCGCACCATCGTTCCAGTAGATCTGATTTCGCGCCCCGCGAATCGTCGCGAGAATATCGACATCTCCGTCTCCATCCAGGTCCGCCAAGGTGAGACTGCGAATACTCGAGGGCACTCCAAAGGTCGCATGACGCGCGAAGATCCCCTTGCCGTCGTTGAGAAATATCACGTTCGGAGCGAGGTCGTTGCCAACGGCAATATCAAGATCCCCATCCCCGTCGAGGTCCGCAATTTCGGTCGCGTATGAGGTCGAGAGGTCTGCGCCCAAGGGCCGCGCTAAATTGAAGCGCGCCTTGCCTTGATTCAGATACAAAACGTTCTGCCGGGGCCAGTGTCGGCCGTTCGCCACGGAGAGATCCAGATCCCCGTCCCCGTCGAGGTCTCCTATTCGAATGGAGGCGGTTCGGTCGTTCTCGCTGCCGAGCTCCAATCGTACGTTCGTCATGAACTGCCTCTGCCCCAGTGCGGGCGCACAGAGTACCAAGAGAACAAGGCAAAGCATCAATGAAGGTATACGAGTCACAATGGGTTCGGGATAATCAATACGCCTATTCAATGGCATGCAACATTGCAAGCGAGCGCCTTTCCAGTGGGACAACGTGCATGAAGGAGGAAGTTCGCTTTGGCTACAATCCTCGGTGGTTTCGATACGGTACATCACACCTCGGATTATGCTATGGTCGGGCATGTTTGATTTTCTAGCTGAAGAGAACGCATCCATCTGCGGCGGCAGCCACCTCGGACGCCGCCAATTTCTCGAACTCGGCGTACTCGGCGCGGTCGGCTTGTCCCTGCCGCAATATCTCGCCGCCAAGGCGCACGATGCGGTTCGGCCCGGTCATGACGACCGCGCTTGCATCATGATTTTCAATCTCGGGGCACCGAGCCATATCGACTTGTGGGACATGAAACCGGACGCGCCCAAGGAGTACCGCGGACCGTTTAAGCCGATCCGCACGAAGTCGGAAGACATCGACATCTCCGAGATTTTGCCGATGCACGCCAAGATCGCCGACAAGTTTTCGCTGGTGCGTTCGTGTCATCATGATGGCGCGGCGGTACACGATGCGGGCTGGCAGATCATGCAGACCGGACGCCGCTTCACCGGCGGGGTGCAGACGCCGCACGCGGGTTCGGTGGCGAGTCATCTGCTCGGCCGCAAAACCGATTTGCCGCCGTTTGTGGTCCTCCCCGAACTGATGGGGCGCGGTGGCGGCAATCTGCCCAACGGACAGGCGGGCGGCTTTCTCGGCAAGGCGCATGATCCCTTTGCCTTGATGGCGGATCCGTCCAAAAAAGATTTTAACGTACCGGACCTGTTGCCGCCCGATCAGATGGGCGCGGCCCGGCTCGATCGTCGCCGGTCGATGCGCTCGATTGTCGACGGCGCCGTCAAGGCCTTCGAAGCGAGTGAAGATGCGCGGCTGCTGAACGAGAACTTTCACGCGGCCTTTCGGATGATGACTTCCGAACAAGCGCGTTCGGCGTTTGATCTATCCAAGGAGAAGGACTCGGTGCGCGAACGCTACGGCATGAACCGGTTCGGGCAATGCTGTCTGCTGGCGCGCCGCCTCGTTGAAAACGGGGTACGTTTTGTCACCATCAACAGTTTTCTCACCGTGTTCAATCAACTGAGCTGGGACATTCACGGTTCCAAGCCATTCATTTCGGTGGGTCAGATGAAGGACCAAGTCGCGCCGATGTACGATCAAGGATACAGCGCCTTGATCGAGGATCTCCACGAACGCGGCCTGCTCGGCGACACGCTGGTAACCACCATGGCCGAGTTCGGCCGAACGCCAAAAGTGAACCCGGCCGGCGGCCGCGACCATTGGCCGCAGTGCTTCACCTGCTCGTTCGCCGGTGGCGGCGTTCAGGGCGGACGCGTGATTGGCGCCAGCGATCCCATTGGCGGATTTCCCGCCGAACGACCGGTGTCGCCCGGCGATCTGGTCGCGACCATTTTCCACAGCCTCGGACTCGATCCGAAAGCGCTGCTGCCTGGACCCGGCGGCCGTCCTTTCCCGCTGGTCGACTTCGGCGCCGAACCCATCCACGAGTTGTTCTGATGGTCCGTTCCCGCCTCTTTTCTTACGCCGTCACCCTGACTCTCTCTCTGTCGGTTTGTCTGTCGTTCGGCGAACCCGAACCAAAGCCGAGCTTCGTGCATGATGTGCTTCCTGTGCTCTCCAAGGCGGGTTGCAACACCGGCGGCTGCCACGGCGCGCTGGCCGGTAAAGGGGAGTTCCGGCTGAGCCTCGACGGCTACGATCCGGCAACCGACCACTATAACATCACCCGGCAAACCCGCGGTCGCCGCCTCGAACTGGCGGCCCCGTCGCGTTCGTTGATCCTCACCAAACCGACGGCGGCCTTGAAACATAAAGGCGGCAAAGTGCTGCACGAAGACAGCGCGGACTACAATATTCTGGTCGACTGGATCCGCGCTGGTGCGCCCGGTCCCGCGCCGAACGAGGCCGCACTCGAGCGCCTTGCCATCAGCCCGAACGCGCTCACCTTGAACAAGGGCGACGGTCACGAACTCGTCGCGCACGCGCACTTCAGCGATGGCAGCGTTCGCAATGTCACGCCGTGGGTTCGTTGGACCTCGACCGATGAAAGCGTGGCCACGATTGATGACAACACCGGCGAGATCACCGTTATCGGCCACGGCGTCGGCGCGGTCACCGCCTGGTACTCGAGCCAGATCGCGGTCGGCCGAATCACCGCCCCGTATCCGAACCTGATTCCCGCCGAGGTGTTCGCCAAGGCACCGCGGCGCAACGCGATTGACGACGCAGTGCTGGCGCAGCTGCGCGCTTTGCATCTGGCCCCGGCCGCGCGATGCAATGATCACACCTTCGTGCGGCGGGCCTACCTCGACACGATCGGGGTGTTGCCCACGCCGGACGACGTTCGTGCCTTCGTGGAAAATCCGGATCGTGACGCGCTGATCGAAGGCTTGTTGGCCCGTCCCGAGTTCGTCGACTACTGGACCTATCGCTGGTCCGATGTGTTTCTTATCAGCGGCAAAAAACTGCGGCCGGCAGCGGTCGAGGCCTATTACAAATGGTTGCGTTCGCACATCGAACGCAATTCCCCATGGGACGAACTGGTGCGCGAAGTGGTGACCGCGCGCGGCAACAGCACCACGGTGGAGGAGGGCGCGACCAACTTCTACGCGGTGCATCAGGAACCGGAGACCATGGCCGAGAACGTCAGCCAAGCGTTCATGGGCCTGTCGATCAACTGCGCCCGCTGCCACAATCATCCGCTCGAAAAGTGGACCAACGATCAGTATTACCAGTTCGCGAACCTGTTCGCGCGCGTTCGGGCCAAAGGGTGGGGCGGCGACGCGCGCAACGGCGACGGCATTCGCTCCCTGTTCGTCGAGTCGAGTGGTGACCTCATCCAACCGCGAACCGGCAAGCCGCAAGCGCCGGCACCGCTCGATGCCCCCGCGCTTGATCCCGACGATCCCGGCGACCGCCGCGAAGCGCTCGCCGATTGGTTGGTCGATCCCGAAAATCCCTACTTCACCCGCTCCATCGCAAACCGCGTCTGGGCCGCCTTTCTCGGACGCGGCATTATCGAGTCGGTCGACGATATTCGATTGTCCAACCCCGCCTCGAACGAACAACTGCTATCGACGATCTCCCAGCATCTGGTCGACCACGACTACGATTTGAAATCGCTGATGCGCCTGATTTTGCAAAGCGAAACGTACCAGCGTAACACCGCCGCGGAAGAGGCCGGCAATCCACGAAGCTTCGCCGCCTACCCGCCGCGCCGCCTGATGGCCGAAGTACTGCACGATGCCATCGTCGATGTGACCGCGGTTCCATCCAGCTTCAACCGAATCACCCTATCCGACGGCAGCACCCAGGAGACCGAGTTCTACAAACCCGGAACACGTGCCTTACAACTCTACGATTCGGCCGTGTCCTCGTACTTCCTGAAGACTTTTGGACGCAACGCCCGCGAGATCACCTGCGAGTGCGAACGCACCGGCAAACCGAGCATGGTGCAGGTGCTGCATCTGTCCAATGGCCAGACACTGAACCAAAAATTGTCGGACAAGAAGAGCCGGGTGGGGGAACTCTTGAAGCTAAAAGATGCCGGCTTGGTGGAGCAGAGTTACCTCCTCTGCCTCTCCCGAATGCCAAGCGAGACGGAGGCGAAAGGCTTGCTCGATCTGCTGGCCAAAACGCCGGCCGCCGAACGACGCGCCGCCGTCGAGGACCTGCTATGGGCCTTGATGACCAGTCGTGAATTCCTGTTCCAACACTGAGCCGATGAAGACGTTGTTCGTTCTCCTGTTCTGTGGCGCCGCCGTTTGTTCGGCGGGCGTCGACTTTCATCACGATGTCGCGCCGGTACTTCGGCAGTACTGCGCGGGCTGCCACAACCATGACGAGGCGGAAGGGGATTTGTCGCTCGAGTCCTTCGCGTCCTTGCTTGAGGGCGGCGAGTCGGGCGGCGCGATTGTGCCCGGCAAGCCTGACGACTCTTTGCTCCTGCAGACGGTTCTCAAGTTGACGAAGCCGAAGATGCCGCCGCGCAAAGAGCCGCAGCCGAGTCCGGACCATATCGACACGCTGCGCCAGTGGATCGCCGACGGCGCGCCGGGTCCGGCGGACCCGAACCACTCTATTCTCGCCGAGCTTTCGGTGCCCGTCATCGCCGCTGCCGCCAGCTTCCGCGAACCCATTACCGCCCTGCAAGCGAGTCCTAAGCCGGGTCGCGAACGACTCGCCATCGGCCGGTTCGGCGCGGTCGAACTGGGTCCGTGGCGACTCGGCGATCTGCCCGGCAAGGTGAACGATCTCGCGTTTTCCGCGGATGGTTCGCTGCTCGCGGCCGCGACGGGCATCACCGGCCTGCGCGGGATGGCCCAACTCTGGGATGCGACGAGTGGCCACCGCCTCGCCCAGTTTGGCGGACATAACGACATTCTCTACGCCGTGGCCTTCTCGCCGGATGGCAGCCTGCTTGCGACCGCCGGTTATGACAGGGACATCAAGCTCTGGAATCTAGGCGACACGTCGCTGGTTCGAACGTTTTCTGGGCATAACGGGGCGGTGTATGACCTCGCGTTCAGTCCGGATGGAACCGCGTTGGCGAGCGCCAGCGGCGATCAATCGGTGAAGCTGTGGCGGGTGGCGGACGGCGAGCGCCTCGACACGCTCGGTCAACCGGAGGGCGAACAGTTCGCGGTCGTGTTCACCCCGGACGGGCGCCATGTGCTGTCGGCTGGCGCGGACAAGCGAATGTACCTGTGGCGATTCTTGAGCAAAAAGAAGCCTGCGATCAACCCGCTGCTTGTTTCGCGTTTTGCCCATGAGGACGAGGTGACACAACTCGTGGTCCGGCAAGGAACCGCAATCTCAGCATCCGCCGACGGCACGGTTCGAACCTGGTCGCTGCCTGATCTCAACTTGCTTGGCACGGTTGCCCAAACCGCCATACCTGCCGCCCTTTCCGACGTGGGAAGTGCCGAAAATACTGCCGCTGCCATCTGGGTCGGCCGGATGGATGGCCGCCTCGAACGCATCACCCCAAACGCTTCGGGCCCGGCTGAAACCACCTTGCCGCCAGTGCCGAAGATCTTGGCCAAAGCGCCGAGGGGAACGCCTTCCCCGAACGAAACCGAACCGAACGACACGCCCGGCTCGGCGCAGTGGATCGCGGAAAGCGGCGAGCTGAAGGGCCACATTCAAATCGCTGGTGATGCCGACTTCTATCGGTTCGAAGCCGGGCAGAAGAGGCTGGTCCTCGAGGTCGACGCGGCGCGGGCGAAGTCTCCGCTCGACGCAAAAATCTCCGTCCTGTTCGCCGACGGAACACCGGTCTTGCGGACGCGGCTGCAGGCGGTCCGCGAATCGTGGCTGACCTTTCGCGGCAAGAACTCGACCACGGCCACCGATTTTCGCCTGCACAATTGGCGGCGCATGGAACTCAACGAACTGCTCTACATCAACGGCGAGGTGCTGAAACTCTGGCATTATCCGCGTGGCCCCGATTCGGGGTTCATTGTCTATCCCGGACGCGGCAATCGCCGGACCTACTTCGACACCTCCACCCGCACCCATCCGCTCGGCCAACCCGCCTATATCGTCGAGCCCTTGCCGCCCGGCGCAGCCCCGGCTGCGAACGGCCTGCCGGTGTTTCCGGTGTACTACGAAAACGACGACGACGCCTGGCAGCGCCACCAGCGCGACGCCAAACTGTTCTTCACTCCGCCCGCGCCCGGTAGCTATCTGGTCCGGATTGAGGACGTTCGTGGTAAAGGTGGCAAGGACTACAAATACACCTTGCGCCTGCGCGAACCGCAGCCCGATTTCAGTGCCAGTCTGACTCCTTGGAAGGGCGGCATCGCGCCGGGCAGTGGCAAGGAGTTCCGCGCGTCGGTCATCCGCGAAGACGGATTTGAAGGACCGGTCCGGATCGAGTTCGGCAAATTACCGGAGGGCTTTGACAGTACCGGCCCGGTGGTCATCGAGGCAGGGCAAATCTTCGGCGAAGGCGCGGTCTACGCGGAGGCTGACGCGGAAAGTCCGCTTGGGGAAAAGCGTTCGGTCAAGGTGTTCGCGGTGGCGACGATTGACGGCAAGGAGGTTCGCAAGCCCTTGAAAGATCTCCCGGGCATCTTCGTTGGCGAGAAGGCGAATTTGCGCGTGCTGCTCGACGAGGAACTGGTGATCGCCCCGGGCGAGACTGTGACCACGCGGCTGCGACTCGTTCGCGACGGCATGAAGGGCGCAGTGTCGTTCGGCAAAGAGTTCGCCGGACGCAACATGCCGCACGGAGTTTACGTCGACAACATCGGCCTCAACGGCCTGTTCCTGCTCGACGGCCAAAGCGAACGCGCGTTTCAGATCACCGCTGCTCCCTGGGTGAAAGAAGCGCAGGTGATGGCCTTCATCAACACGGGTTCGGGCGGTGGACAGGCCTCGAGTCCGATCCGGTTGACGGTGCGGAAGAAGCTTTGAGCAGGCGGTCGCGAGGCGAAATCGGGATCTAGGCGTAGAGCTCAGCGAGAGTCAATCGGACCTCGATGCCAGGGAGGTGAAGGGTTGCATCAGCGCCTTCGACGACTTGGGCTTCAAAGCCTTCCGGCCCGCGATGATGCACGATCGCGCGTTCGGTGTCTTGTTCGAGAAGGACGTAGGTGTCCAGGGAGGGAATGCTGAAATAGGCGTCCTTTTTCTCGGTCTGATCGGTTCGGCGTGTGGACGGACTGAGAACCTCGATGATCACAACGGGATTGCCCTGAAAGGTGTCGCCGTTGCTGCCGCCCGCCATGGCGAACACAGCGCCCGCGTCATATTCGTGTCTAACCTCGGAGTCCAATTCCCCCGAGAGGTAGGCGGTCTCCGAGATGAAGGCGATGTGCTTGGCTTCACTCATGGTCCTATCCTGCCACAACGCGGTCGCGTGTCATTTGGTGTCGCCGAACACCACGGAGGTGAAATCTCCTCTCGGATTTTTGTTTACGGTAGGCGGTGCCAATCGACATGAACGGCCCATGATCAATCCCGAACGCGCCACCCAGCACCTCCTCGACCTCCTCGGCATCGAAGGCCTCAGCGGCAAGGAGGGGCCGGTCGCCGAGGCGGTGATCGAAAAGTTGGTCGCCGCTGGTTGCGATCGTTCCTGGATCTCGTTCGACAAGGCCAACGAGCAGATTCCCGGCGACTACGAAATCGGCAACTTGATCGTGCAGATGCCGGGGACGGTCGCTGGCGACCGCCTGATGTTTTCCGGACATATGGACACGGTTCCGGTAACCGTCGGGGCGATTCCGCGGATCGAAGGTGATCGGATCGTCTCCCAAGAAGGCGTCGGACTCGGCGCGGACAACCGTACCGCCGTGGCCGCCCTGATCGTGATTGCCGAGACGCTGCTGGCGGACAAGATCGACCACCCGCCGATCACTTTGTTGTTCACGGTGGGCGAGGAAGTGGGACTGTGGGGCGCGCGCTTCGTT
>Ga0114956_1003689_pt1 | contig 11817 bp, 7 predicted proteins | sample MaitaG_FD_87304 | JGI IMG/M metagenome (GOLD analysis project Ga0114956, IMG submission 87304) | Marine algal microbial communities from Maine, USA - Maine_Asex2 metaG | ecosystem: Host-associated > Algae > Red algae > Unclassified | place: Maine, USA | collected 2015-01-05 | reverse complement strand
AGGCTTCATCAAAATATAAGATTCTTCGGAAGACATCATCAATGCATGAAGCACCATGGCTTCTAGTTCCACAATCCGACCAAACTCTTTTAAGTCGCCAGATTTCATCGCTTTTAAAAGAAGCGCCAGATGATTGTTGGCTTGTTTAAATCGCTGTAGAGCAAAAACATTAGTTTCCATGAGCTTATGACCAGCAGTTGAAGAAACAGGTTTTTCATCCGTACTCACAATTAATATATCATTACGGAATGTGTCAAAAACCGAGTCAACGCCAGACATTGGAATGGCATATAAATTATCAGATTCTGATACTTCCCTATGTTCTCCCCAAAGACATAACTTAGGATATACCGATCTTGAAGCACTTCCACTCGCTAAACGTGAAAGAAAACTTGCTTTTTTTAAAGACACTTCCTCTCCAAAAAGTTGAGATTCTATATCTAATAAACACATCACTAATGCTGACATACCTGAAGCCGAAGATGCTATTCCTGATGAATGAGGAAAACTATTTGAACTCTCGATGTGAAATGAAAATTGCTCTGTCCATGGCCAATATTCATTTGTTCGAAATAAAAATTTTTCAATTTTCTTTTCAAAGGCCTCTTCTCTTTTAGACTCGAAAAATAATTTAATACCGATTCCCGAAGAATCCTTTGGTGTTGCTTTAATTCTTGTAATTGTACAAGCAGTATCAAGAGTGAAACTGATGCTAGCATTTTTGGGAAGCTGGTCTCCAAACTTACCCCAATACTTTACTAGAGCAATATTTGAAGGGCTTGACCAAGCTACCTCAATTTCTCGCAACTTCTTTTGATCTAATCTTTGGCCTTTCGGCGAATAACTCATTTCTTCTTTTTGACGTATTTAAGATCTTCTTTATCTAACGAGTAAGATATATCAAAATCTTGAAGTACCGCATCTAGAATTTTATATTGACCGTACTGATAACCTTCCTTAAGATCATAGCTATACAACTTACCCATATTATGCCAAGCAAAAGCAGTAAACCTGCCTCTCATTTGTTTTATCAAGCTGTGAAAAGTTTTTCCCGTTTCTTTCTCTATCATCTTGACTAGAATTTTACCCTGAAGTTTTGTCAACTTACTTAAAGGTTCTTCAAATTCTATTTCAAGTTCTTTTTCAAGTCTTTTTGCCTCTTTCTTAAACTTCCTACGTTTCATTGTTTGTTTAGCAAACTCGAGCTCTTCAAAAATCCGAATAGCCTCTTTTGCATAAGGGTAAACTTTGTTAGCATACCGCCTCATTTTGAGATACTTTCGATACTCTTCATCATTCGAAAATTTTCTCAAAGAAGTAATGCTAATATCTTCGATATCTGCCAAAATGATAGTATCTCCTTCTATTATCATTGCGGAGTATACTTTTCCCTTTAAATTGACTTTTTCAATCTCAGGTTCTTGATAAAGTACTTTTTCGTTCACTATTATAGTGGTGTCTTTATCAAAAATAATTTTATCAATTTTATTTGTCTCTTGCGCACAAAGCGAAGAACCAAGCAGTAAAAGAATCAATATGTATAGAAGATCTTTCATTTTATATTAAACGAAACCAGATACAAAGTTAGGTCTTAATAAACTCATAAAGTCTTTACTTTTGTAGAACGGAAAAATTTCAATGCGAACTATTGCCAAGACCATTTCTTTTCTATTTCATCCTTTGTTTATACTGAGTTACCTCTTCTTTATTTTAATGTTGGTAAACCCCTACCTTTTTAGTTTACAGGATGCACAAAATAAAGTTTTGGTGCTTTTCTCTATAATCAGCTTATCCGTCGGCTTCCCATTAGTTGTTGTTGCTCTATTTAAAATGATTGGATTTATTGAGTCTTTTGAAATGCAAGAGAGAACCGAGCGTATTGGTCCAATGATCGCAACAAGCATCTTTTATTTATGGTTGTTTCTCAACGTTAAAGACAATCCAGTTTTTCCTAAAGCGTATAGCATAATGGTACTCGGTGCAACGATAGGTTTGTTTGTTGCTTTTTTTATCAATAATTTTTCTAAAATAAGTTTGCATGGAGTTGGAGTAGGTGGATTAGTTACAGATGTTTTTTTGATTCGATTTAAATTTTCCTACAACTATTTAATAGTGGAGAACCTATCAATAGGAAACTATCAAATACACCTAAACCTCCTTCTTTACGCATCACTAATTATAGCAGGATTGGTCTGTAGCAGTCGACTTTATTTAAATGCGCACAAACGCAATGATTTGTATGGTGGTTTCTTGGTAGGTGTTTTATCCCAGATTATTGCATTTAGAGTTTTAATTTAAACCCTTATTTCTAAAATATTTACATGAAAGAATTGATTGAAAAAGCTTGGGAAGATCGAAGCTTATTGCAAGAAGAAGAGTATCAACAAGCTGTTTTTAATGTGATTAAAAAACTAGATTCTGGAACTTTAAGAGTGGCCGAACCAAAAGATGGCAGCTGGCAAGTAAATGAATGGGTTAAAAAAGCAGTAGTTCTTTTCTTCCCCATTTCAAAAATGGAAACTATTGAAGTTGGTCCGTTTGAGTTTCATGATAAAATTCCACTCAAAAAAAATTACGCAGCTCAAGGTGTTCGTGTAGTTCCTCATGCCATTGCTCGCTTTGGCTCATTTCTAGAAAAAGGGGTAATCATGATGCCTAGCTATGTAAATGTAGGAGCATATGTTGGATCAGGAACCATGGTGGATACATGGGCTACAGTTGGGTCATGTGCTCAAATCGGAAAAAATGTTCATTTATCAGGTGGTGTAGGAATTGGTGGGGTTTTAGAACCTTTACAGGCGACTCCAACTATAATTGAAGACGACTGTTTTATAGGCTCAAGATGCATAATCGTTGAAGGTGTAAGGATTGAAAAGGAAGCTGTTATTGCAGCAGGTGTTAGCCTAACTCAATCAACACATATAATTGATGTTACGGGAGCTAGTCCTGTTGAACATAAAGGTTTTGTTCCTCCACGATCTGTCGTAATACCTGGTAGTTATACTAAGTCTTTTCCTGCTGGTACTTACAATGTGAATTGTGCCTTAATTATCGGAAAAAGAAAAGAATCTACTGATAAAAAAGTCTCCCTAAATCAAGCACTTCGAGAATACAGTGTAGCTGTTTAGTAGATACGAGATTTAATTACCCTTTCGTTTAAAAAAAAAATAGTCATGAAAAAAGTCATTTATTCTTTGTTTTTTCTTTCCCTGTTCTCATGTAAAACCACAAAAGATATTGTGATGGAGGCAGAAGTAGAGGAGCGATTTCTAGATACATTGATGGTCTCAGCACCTACTCTAGAAAAACAAGAATCTTATGATTTGCCAACCTTTAATCCATCAGCAACTCGTTATTTTGATTTAGTTCACACCAAACTAGATCTCTCTTTTGATTGGAGTAAACAACACGTAATCGGAACCGCATGGCTTTCCATGCGTCCATATTTTTATGCCGCACAAAAAGTTTCCTTAGATGCTGTTGGATTTGATATTCATAGCGTTACGATGTTTGGAAAGAAAATGGAGTTTGAATATGATGGAGTGGATTTGATTGTTGATTTAGGAAGGTCTTATGGTCGAGATATGATGTTTGAGTTAGAAATAAAGTATACAGCAAAACCTAACGAAACTCCAGCAGGCGGTAGCGATGCAATAACTTCTGAGAAAGGCCTATTTTTTATCAATCCCCTAAACGCTAACCCAAATAAACCTCAACAAATTTGGACCCAAGGTGAAACAGAAAACAACAGTAGATGGTTTCCAACTATTGATAAACCAAACGAAAGGTGTTCACAAGAAATAACTATGACTGTAGAAGATCGTTTTTCTACTTTATCAAACGGTAAATTGGTTTCTTCAAAAAAGAATTCGGACGGCACACGAACAGATCAATGGGTTCAAGAAAAACCACATGCTCCATATTTATTTATGGTGGGTGTTGGAGAATATGCCGTAGTTAAAGATCGAATCGGTGATATCGAACTTATGTATTATGTAGAGCCAGAGTATAAAGAGGATGCTAAACTAATATTCAATCATACAGGAGAAATGATTGAGTTCTTTTCAGATAAACTGAAATATCCATTCCCTTGGGATAAATACGCACAAATTATTTGCACTGATTTTGTTTCAGGTGCAATGGAAAACACAGGAGCGGTTACATTTGGTGATTTTGTTCAAAGACACAAACGTCAGTTAACAGATGCTGACAACGATTATATTGTAGCACATGAGCTTTTTCACCATTGGTTTGGTGACTTAGTGACTTGCGAAAGCTGGGCAAATCTTACAATGAATGAAGGTTTTGCTAACTACTCTGAGTATATGTGGTTTGAACATAAATACGGTAAGGATCGAGCTGATCATCATCGTTTCAATGAAATAAATGGTTACGTAAGCTCACTGCAATACCAAGAAGCTCACCCACTTATCCATTATGGCTATGATGACAAAGAACAAATGTTTGATGCTCATTCATACAATAAAGGAGGACTTGTTCTTCACATGCTTCGTAGTATGGTTGGCGACGATGCCTTTTATACTTCTCTAAACAAATATTTAGTTGACCACGAATTTTCGGATGTTGAAGCGGATGAATTGAGACTTGCTTTTGAAGATATAACAGGACGTGATCTAATCTGGTTTTTTGATCAATGGTATCATTCGTCAGGTCATCCGATTATAGATGTTTCCTATAAACGAAACGCAAATAATCAATTGGTCATCACTGTTGAACAAAAACAAGATGCAGAAAAGTTTCCTGCTATTTTCATTTTACCAACTACTGTTGCCATATATCAAAATGATGGCAGCGTTAATTTAAAAGATATAATCATCAATCAAAGAATTCAAGAGTTTTCATTCGACGTTTCGGAAAATTTTTCCTGGGCAAGTATAGATGCCAACGACGATCTTCTTGCTGAAATATCTTATGATTTATCTAAAGAACAACTAATGGTAAAGGCCACTACCTCGCCAAATTTTAGAGAAAAATATTTAGCTCTAAACAAATTAAAAAACAAAAAAGATGCAGACAAGATTTTTATTTCTGCATTAGAAGATCCGTACTATAGAATCAGACAAAAGGGAATAGATAACCTTAGCAACAAAGACAATCATAAAAATCAAATTACAAATCTCGCTTTTACAGATCCACATTCAGGCGTTAGGTCAGCTGCACTTAATGCTTTAAAAGAATGTGAATTTACAGGAGCCGAAAAAGCTGGTGTAATTAAAAAAGCAAAATCATTAATTTATGACGATGCCTCATACAGACCAGCAAACGCAGCATTATCATTAATAAATCATTTAGAACCTTCAGAAGGAATAAAGCTTACATCTGAATTAAAAAATGATGAAAACAAGGCGTTCAATAGTACTATAATTGACATCTACTTAAAAACTGAAAATTCAAAATATGATACTGAATTACTTTCTTTTCTAAAAGAAGCAGAAGCCGTTGATTTTTATTTTGGTAGTCAAAAATTACTTCCTTTTCTTTTAGAAAAAGATGATCAAACTAAATTGATGGCAGGAAAAATATATAGATCTAAAGCAGATTCTGATGGTCCGCCATTTGTAAAGTTTGCTGCCAACAAAGCAATAAAAGATCTTAATTCAAGTCTTTCTGAAGACTGCCCAGAAGATATTAAAGAAGCGTTTGAAGAATTGTTGAAAGAAAAGTAGACCTTATTATTAGTTAACGGACAACATAAGACTTGATAAAAATGTGATTTTGGTCTACTTTACGTATGATTAAGTAGGGCCAAAATCATTGGGTGTAGAAAACAACCGTCTGGGAATAGTGTTAAACGTTAAGCGAAAGAAGGAATATGGGTATGCAAACCAGTAATTACGATCTTCTAATTCAGAAATTAGATCAATTTATTCGGAAGTTTTATTTAAACAAACTAATTAAAGGTGGTTTGTACTTTCTTGCGGTATCCCTTGGTCTTTTCTTGCTTTTTAATTTTTTAGAACATCAGTTTTACTTTTCTCAAGGAGTTAGAAAAACCTTTTTCTTTGGGTTTCTAGCTACCTCTGGATTTGGACTTATTTTTTGGGTTTTTAATCCACTGTTCAAATACCTAAAGCTAGGTAAAAACATCTCACATGATAAAGCAGCACAAGTAATTGGAAATCACTTTACAGATGTTCAGGATAAACTGCTCAATGTATTACAGCTTAAGAGACAAAATAATTCCGATTCTTTTCAAGCTGATCTAATACAAGCAAGTATCAACCAAAAGTCCGCTGAAATAAGTCCGGTTCCTTTTAAATCAGCCATTGATTTATCAAAAAATAGAAAATACCTCAAATACGCCTTACCTCCATTCTTATTACTAATCTTCGTTCTGTTTGCAGCCCCAAGTATCATTACTGATAGTACTCACAGAATCATTAATAATGGCAAAGAGTTCGAAAGAAAAGCATTGTTCTCTTTTGATTTAAATCAAGAGAAAATGGAAGTTGTTCAATTTGAAGATTATGTTCTTGATATTTCAACCTCTGGTGAAGTATTGCCTGATGAGGTGTTTATTCAGTTTGATGATTTCCAATACAAGCTACAGAAAAACGGACCCAATAAACACAGTTATGTTTTTCGTAATGTTCAAAAAAATACAAATTTTAGGATTTTCTCAGGCACGGTAAGCTCTGGTGATAAAGTACTTGAAGTAATTAAAAAGCCTAATCTTGCCAACTTCAACTTAAGAATCTTCTATCCTAAGTATCTCAATAAAAAAAGTGAAACTGTATCAAATGTTGGCGATGTCGTTATTCCAGAGGGCTCTAGACTAAGATGGAATTTTATCGCTGACAATACAGATGAACTTAGTATCAGCTTTAACGATAAAAAACCAGTTGCTGTAGAAAGAAAATCTGAAAATGAATTTTCTTTCGGTCGATCATTCAGAAACGACACGAGATATAAACTAAAAACAGCCAATTCTAGAATACCAAATGGCGACTCTCTTTTATATTCTATCGATGTTATTCAAGATGAATACCCTAGCATCGTTGCCGAAAATTTTATTGACAGTCTAGATAGTAAGCTAATCTATTTCGTAGGAAATGCCAATGATGACTACGGCATTTTGTCAGTCAATTTTGTGTATAGCCTAACCGACCAAAAAGGAACAATAAAACAACAACAAACCCAAAAGTTAGTTGGAAGTTCAGGAAGAGCTACTGACTTTGATCACATCTTTGATATCAATACTCTTGACCTTCAACCAGGCGATAAGCTTAATTACTATTTTGAAACCTTTGATAATGATGGCGTCAATGGTAGCAAATCTTCTAAGACTAATCTAATGACCTTTGAAAAACCCTCTATTGAGGAGTTTGAGAAGATGGAGGATGACAACGAAGAGGATATCAAGAAAACAATAGAAAGCTCTTTAGAAAACATAAAAAAGCTTCAAGAAGAGTATAAAAAACTGAGAGAAAAACTTCTTCAAGAAAAAGACATTTCTTGGCAAGACAAAAAAGAGCTCGAAGAGCTCATGGAAAAGCAAAAAGAACTCCAAGAAGATCTTAAAAAAGCAAAAGAAAAGTTTGAGGAGAACCTTAAAAATCAAGAAGAGTTTAACGAGCAAAAAGAAGAGATACAAGAAAAACAAGAAAAGCTTCAACAGCTTTTTGAAGAAGCCTTAGATCCAGAGACCCAAGAGTTAATGGAGAAGATAAACGAACTCATGGAAGAGCTTAATAAGGATGAAGCTATGGACATGATGGAGCAAATGGAAATGGATGACAATTCCGTTGAAAAGGAATTGGATAGGTTGCTAGAGTTATTTAAGCAACTAGAGATGGAAAAGGAAATAAAAGAAACCATTGAGAAACTTGAAGAATTAGCGAAAGAGCAAGAAGAGTTAGCAAAAGAAACAAAGGAAGAAGAAAAATCAAACGAAGAACTTAAAAAAGAACAAGAAAAAATAAACGAGGATTTTGAAAAGCTCAAAGAAAAAATGGAGGAGCTTGAAGAAAAAAATAAAGAACTTTCACCTCCTAAAGATCTTGGAGATAAAGAAGAGAATGAGGAGAAAATGGAAGAAATTCAAGATGAACTCGACGATAGTAAAGAGAGCTTAGAAAAAAAGGATAGCAAAGGTGCTAGTGAATCTCAGAAAAAAGCTTCTGAGAAAATGAAAAAAATGGCAGGAGGTTTGCAACAAGAAATGGAGTCGGGTGAACAAGAGCAGATGGAAGAGGACATGCAAGCTTTGAGACAACTTTTAGAAAATCTCCTCGACTTGTCTTTTGATGAAGAACAACTTACAAAGGACCTTAACTCTACTCGAGTTAATAGCCCAGTATACAAAGACTATGTACAGACACAGTTTAGATTAAATGATGATTTTTCTCTGATCCAAGATAGCCTACACGCTTTAAGTAAACGTGTTTCTCAGATTGAGTCGATTGTAACTGAAAAGACGCAAGAAATCTCAACTGATTTAGATAGTAGTTTAGTCTTTCTTGAAGATCGCAAAATGACAAAATTCCAGGAATTGAAATCTATTCAATACCAAAGAAGGATAATGAAAAATGTCAACGATCTCGCTTTGATGTTAAATGAAGCTATGCAGCAAATGCAAGAGCAAATGGCTGGAATGATGCCGGGAAGTCAAATGTGTAAAAAGCCTGGAAATAAACCAGGTGGGAAACCAGGAAAAGTACCTGGTGATAAAATCACAGAGGGTCAAGGAAAGCTCAACGACCAGATGAAGAAAATGAAAGAAGGGATGAAAGGTGGAGGAAAAGGTGGTAATGCCAAACAGTTTGCAGAAGCAGCAGCTAAACAAGCAGCACTTAGAAAAGCTCTTGAAGATCTAAATAATGAGAAAAAAGAACAAGGGAAAGGATCACAAGAATTGCAAGAAATAATTGACCAAATGAACAAGGTCGAAACTGATTTGGTTAATAAGAAGTTTGACAATCAAGTCTTCAAAAGACAACAAGATATTTTGACGAAACTGTTGAAAGCAGACAAAGCAGAGAGACAAAGAGAGTATGACAACAAGAGAAAAGCAGAAACCGGGGTGGATAAAAAAAGAGAGCTTCCACCTTCTGTCCAACAGTATTTAAAAGAAAGAAAAGCAGACGTAGAACTTTTTAAAACAATGTCTCCAGATTTGAGGCCATTTTATAAAGGACTTGTTGATAAATATTATAATTCCTTTAAAAAGGAAACAAGCAATTAACCAGGCGACTATACTATTGTATAACCAATGAATTGGAAAATGCTAAAATTACCATCTAGCCCTACTTCGATTACTAAAATTGAGGGGTACATAAAGAAAATATTTTCAGAATATTCTATTGCCGAGAATAAATATCCTGACGTATTGATTAGCATAACAGAAGCTGTAAACAATGCAATTATACACGGTAATAGAAACGATACTTCAAAGTTCGTTGATGTTAATTGTGAAAAATCCAACGATGGTATTACTTTTCATATAAGTGATCAAGGTAAAGGGTTTAATCCTAAATCCGTTCCAAATCCCACATCCTCTGAACGATTAGAATGCTGTGGAGGAAGAGGTGTTTATATCATTAAAGAATTGTCTGACAATGTTCAATATTTGAACAATGGTAGAACGGTAGAAATATACTTTGACATCTGATAAAATCAATTTCTTCAACGAAGACATTTCTTTCGAGTTAGAAAATGCGGATATGGTTCAATCTTGGCTCCTTTCTGTGGCCTCAGAAGAGAAACAAGAAGTAAGATCTCTAAACTATATCTTTTGCTCGGACGAATACCTCCTTAACATCAATAAGGAATATCTAAATCATGATTATTATACTGATGTTATAAGCTTCCCTATGTCTACTGAAGTGATAGAAGGAGATATCTTTATTAGTATTGACCGAGTAAGAGAAAATGCCCACTCTAATAAAGCTACCTTCGATAACGAACTCAATAGAGTCATGATACATGGCTTACTACACTTTTTAGGGTATGGAGATAAAACGCCAGAAGAAAGTACCTTGATGAGAACAAAGGAAAATAAATACTTAGATCAATTTAACTTATAAAACTGCATTGGTCCATTGTTATTTGCAATGGCCAATATTGGTTTTGCATTTTTAGCTAAAATTAATTCAGCATCACGAACATCCCCATTAGCACAGATACCGCTCTCCGTTGGTGATACATATTTCCATTTTCTATCCCCTTCGTTTAAAAGTATTGCACCTGTACCGGCATCACTTCTAGTCGTTTCTACTTCACGATCATAGAAATTACCTGCTGTAAATAAATCTAAATCTCCATCAGAATCAAAGTCATAAGTAACAATAGCATAAATAGGTGATACTTGTGTAATCCTTGGTAAACTCTGAAGAGTAAATGTTCCGTTTTCTTCAGCAAAATAAATTACACTTTCAAAAGTATAAGCTTCTTTAGCAACCATTCCATCTTCTCTTCCTTTTAAAATTTCCTCAACAGTAGATTTACCAAATTCATCATAGGTTTCAAACTTTTCAGAAACAAAAGGCATTTGTTCTGTGGAGCATTGCTTTCCCCTCACGGGAAATGATTTTCCTTCTTGATTAAATGCCAAATAAATATCATGTGATCCATTTTGATCAAAATCATTGACATATAGTTTAAATGGTTTTTCCTTGCTTGCAGTGTATTTATTGTTTAGACCCAAATTACCAACAACTAAATCTTTGTTTCCGTCTCCATCTAAATCCACAAGTTTTAGAGAACTCCATAACCCATTTGAATCATCAAACGATACTGTTTTGACTTCTTTAAATTCTGTGCCATCAAATTGAAATCTTTTGAGTGGCATCCACTCACCAACTGTTATTAATTCTTCCTTACCATCACCATCCCAATCGTTAGCTACTGCGCCCGTAATCATTCCTAAACCTTCAAAAATTTTAGCCTTGGTATTACTTACATTGAAAAATCCATTTGGAGTGTTTTCGTAAAGTTGACTGTTTGGTGAAATTCCATATTTACCAGGCACTTGTCTTCCGCCTACAAAAATGTCTTTATCCCCATCCGAATCAAAATCAATAAAACAAACCGATCCACTACTAATATCAACCTCTTTCATTGGTATACCATTATCAAAGCCACCTGCACCATCGTTAAAATAAAATCGATCAATAAGTCCATTCTTTTCAGCTCGGTATTCATTTCCTCCACTGGTAACATATAAGTCAAGATCGCCATCGTTGTCTATATCTACAAATTCAGCCTTTCCGTCTTCCATAGCTTTAAAAGCTTCAAAAGATTTTGATTCTTTACTTCGAAATCCATTTTTTGATCCTAAATACAATTGTCCAGAGATACCTACAGATCCTCCTAAATAAAAATCATCGTAACCATCACTATTAACATCAGCTACCGCAAGGGTTGGACCTAAGGATGACAACTTGTATGGGATTAAAATTTCATCAGTATAATCATCAAATGTATTTTCTTGATGGTGGATATTGCTTTCTTTTTTAATCTCAGTAAACATTGAAGAAACAAAGGATTTAGATTTAGCGTTTTCAAATTGCGCATCAGCCCAGTTAATTTCTTTCGTTTGATTTGCTTCTACTTTGCCGGTCCACATCTTACCGTTTGGAAAAACTACTGATACTTCAGCTTCTTTAAATTTATCCAAACCAAAATGTGCAATCGATTGGCTTGAAGACATATATCCCCTATACGGTGAATGATCTAAAATTTGTGAATGGTCCGGTGTTGTAACTGTAATTCGTGATCCAAAGGCTGACTTATTATCCTTAGAACCCTTTAAAACAATATTTAGATAGTTTAATCTGCCATGTTCTACACTTTTGT
>Ga0114956_1003685_pt1 | contig 11824 bp, 4 predicted proteins | sample MaitaG_FD_87304 | JGI IMG/M metagenome (GOLD analysis project Ga0114956, IMG submission 87304) | Marine algal microbial communities from Maine, USA - Maine_Asex2 metaG | ecosystem: Host-associated > Algae > Red algae > Unclassified | place: Maine, USA | collected 2015-01-05 | reverse complement strand
TTAAAAGTACCTCCTACTTTAGTGAAAATACCTGGGAAAGATTGAGGACAATCCGCAGATGAAATCATTCCATCATTGTTTGTATCTCCTGGATTTTCACCGGAGTCAAGATAAAATACTTCATAAGTCCAGTCAGTACCAGTACAAATTCCTCCTACAATTAGTCCAGATCCGAAAGCAATAGGGCTTAAAGGATGACTTGAACTTACATTAGGAAGAGTAAAACATCCTGTACAAGTATATGGATCGGTATCATCATCATAATGTCCAAATTCTGTAGTTACAAAAAGAGGATCTTGCTCAATCTTAATAATTTGATTGTGCTTAACAATCTCTCCCGTACACCAGTCTAACACGGTCCACTCTCTAACAATTTTATATTCTGCTCCACATAAATCTAATTCAATATCAGTATATGTAGCATTAAGCTCACAAAAAGATAAGTTAGGGAATATTGGGAAGGCTCCTAAAGTAATTTCAGGTACTCCATCAATAGGAATTCCATTTGAATCTACTCTACCATCCCAATTAGCTAATGTTGGAACTCCGGCATTGCTACAATTTAAATTTACATTGGCTGGAAAATCAACATTTAAGTCTCCAACTGCGTCATAAAGATTTATACGAGCGTAAATAATGTCGTAACAACATTGAGGTGAAGTGTTTCCACTTGCATCAACTGCAACATAGCAAATTGTTCTTACTGCACTTGTTCCAGTACAACTTTGCGTTACTGCACTTGGCATTGCATCCATACATGTATCATCATCTGTCCAAAGAACAATATCATATTCTCCAGCAGGCAATACTGCATTGATGTGTTGTGATGAGCCTCCTGCTCCAGTAAAGTTATAACCAAAGGCCATAACATCAGTTGGATCACAAGGATTAGCATTATCATAATCACCATCAGCAAAAAGTGCCATTGCAAAATTGCACGATGTACCTGGGATGAATGAATAATTTCCTGGCTCAGTAATGTTTACGTTAACAACTTTAAACATTACACTTGTAGTCCCTACATAAGTTGCTATAGGTGCACAATTTGGATCAGCACCATCAATTACTGTTGGTTGCCAAGGTAATCCTGCTGAAGATGGATAAGACATACTACAATTAAATGCAGCACTACAATCTACATCAGCTAGATTGTCCGAAATTTGAGTCACTGTTGCATTGTCGCAATTATCCACAAGGAAATTATTTGCCATAAATGATTCTGTATATGGATCTATGTCGTTATAACATAGTACCACAACATCGTCTGGACAATTCCAAGATGGTGCTAACTTATCTTCGATACTAACAGTACCCCAACAGGAGTTACCATTACCATCACTAATAGAAGCAGATAATGTTTGACCGATATTTGCAGCTGTAACCACAGGATTCCCAAAAGCATCCATAACTGGATTTCCTTGAGGGTCTTCTAAAGTAACAGTATAAGTACAGCCCGGTGTGGGAGTACCTTCAAATACCATATCTACAGTAATCTCAACTGAACAATCGTTATCCAACGACACCTGAACAGCACCGTTACAAGCCAAATCACATTGACTGTAACCACTGAAGGACATCAGAAGGAACACAATAAAGGCAATCGCTGAATTTACCTTTCCTAATTTGTAATTCTCCGTTTTCATGAGATAAAATCGATTTAGTTTTAAAAATTTAAATCGTTCAGATGCGGAGAGAAAACTTACTTGTTAATTAATAGACCAGGGGGAAAGTTGGCCTTTGAAAAAATAGTTTTTCGTTGTTCAAGTCTAGTAGTTCAAAAACTAGACCAATTGATGTTCCATTGCAAATTTTATAAGGTTTATGGTGTTTCGAACCCCAAGTTTCCTCATTATATTTTTTCTGTGAACGCCAACTGTTTGATCAGAAATGTATAGCTCTTTTGCTATTTCCTTATTATTTTTTGCTTGCGTTATCAACTCTAAAACTTCATGTTCTCGAGTTGTTAATTTTTGTTTGATCAAAAAGCGATCTTCATATGTAGATGGCTTTCGATCCAATTTAATTCCTCCAAAATTATTTGCAGGAGTTATTCTTAATCCTTCACCTAAGAAGGTATTGCCTTCTATAATTTCCTCTAGTCCTTTAAAGAAGTCATCAAAATCGTTGCTTTTAGATATATATCCATCTGCACCGCTTTGAAAGGCTTGTTTAACAAATTTGGTTTGGCTGTAATTGCTCAAAACGCAAATATTGAGGTCCTTATTATTGGCTCGTATTTCTGGTATCAACTCTAATCCATCCACATCGGGAAGATTTAATTCGAGTATGACTATGTCAACATTATGTATTTCTAGTAACTCCTTAAGTGAAGCAGCGTTTTGAGCTACAGCTACTATCTCTACTTTCGGATTTGTGTAATTTTTCAAAACTGATCTAAGACCAGTTATGAACATTTTTTGATTATCTGCAATTATAGCACGTATCATTTCCATACAATTCTCAAGCTAAACACTAGTTTAATAATTGTACATAAGTTTGGTAGCAGGTGAAATGCAAAATAGATGCCAAAAATTATTTCTTCAAAGAAATAGCATCTATCAGATTGGTATTGTCTGAGGTATTGACAACATATTGAAAACCCTTTTGGATGGCATATGCTCCGTAATCACCTGATTTACTGAGTGCTATAAATCCAACTTGGCTTACAGATGTATCGTATTTTTTAGAAATTCTTTCGACAGCTTTTTTACACGCATCTTGAGGAGATAATCCATTTCGCATGAGCTCCACAACTAAAAATGTTCCTAATGTTTTAAGAACTAGCTCTCCAAGACCAGTCGCGGTTGCAGCGCCAACTTCGTTATCTACGTAAAGCCCTGCACCAATGATAGGACTGTCCCCTACTCTTCCTTCCATTTTAAAGGCTAACCCAGAAGTACTACACCCGCCCGCTAAATTACCGTCTGCATCCATTCCGATCATTCCGATGGTGTCATGACGCTCTGCATTAATTTTTGGAGAGTACTCAGATTTCTTTAGCCATTCCTTCCATGCTTGTTCTGATTTCTCAGTTAGCAAATTTATTTTTTCGAAGCCATTTTCATTAGCAAACCTTTCGGCCCCTTTACCGCTTAAGATCACATGGGGAGTTTTCTCCATAACTAATCTAGCAATAGAGATTGGGTTCTTATAACCAGTCATAAAGCAAACGGAGCCCGCATTTCCATCCGAGTTCATTATACAAGCATCCAGGGTTACATTGCCCATTCTGTCAGGCCTACCTCCAAAACCTACTGAGGTGTCATTAGGATCGTTTTCAGGTACATGTATTCCTGATTCTATAGCATCTAAGATGGAATTGGACTCGTTTAGTATAGCCCATGCTTGTTGGTTGGCCCCTTGATTGTTCCACGTACTAAGTATCGTTTTTCCACCAATTTTTTGAAACTCTTCAGCTTTACAAGAGGCTAAACCCATTGTAATAGCAGAGGTGCCTAGACCTACTTTCCTGATAAATTCTCTTCTGTTGGAAGACATGTCGATGCTGATTTTCAGGATCTAGTCCTTAACTAACCGCAATATTTTGAAGTTGGATGAAGTTTCTAACTTAATATTATAGATACCTCTTGGGTATTCAGCTGGAAGTGAATATGATATAAAGTTATTTCCAATAATTCCGCTATGATTGGTTTTACTTAGCAACTGACCATTAGAATTGTAAATACTTAGCTCTACTAATTCTTGAACTTCTAAATAATACTTAATCGCGAAATCAACCTTTGTTGGATTGGGATATAAACTAGCTTCTAAATGAAGAGGTAATATATCTGCACCATTAGGTATATCATTATGAGGCATTGCCTCAAACACTTTATCTTGCATCAATGAGATATCCGTATTTCTCATAATGATATCATGTAAAGTAGTTGCTTTTATGGATGCTATTTCTTCAGCATCAAGTAAAGGGTCATTTTCAAAGTAAAATCTATCCCCATCCCTCAAATTCTTAAACTGTCTTTCTAGAATAGTCATTACAAGCTTTCCAACAAGAGCATTTTGCTCATGCTTTTCAGCTAACATACCAACCCATGGATCCACTTCATTGATATCTCCGTATACACTTTCTAATATGTCAGCACTTTCTTGATCTCCTGTTATTTCAAAGAAATCGTTCAACCTTGGTAATCCAAAATTGTAACGAACGGTATTATAATCTGGCAAACCTCTTTCTCTTCCTCTGTTTATATTAATAGCCGCTAGGTCTAATCCTTCTCCAGGTAAATCTGGATTCTGGAACAGAAAACTTCTAAGATCATCAATCATTTTACAATCAAAATCTTGCTGGAGGTTTGAGGCCATGCCTTTGAGGTAAGGATCTATGCCACCTACTATACTTATTAAAGTTGGATTGAAGTAAGCATCCTTTAAATCTATATTTCCGGTTGACATTACATTTCCATCATCCTGCATTCTTACAATGGAGGTATTAATCAATGTATGACCCATTCGGAAAGCCGCGGCAGAAAACACATTTAAGACACTCGGATCTATTTCTTCTATGTACCCTTGATATTCTGATAAATATATTCCTTGTGATGGCAACCATTCGTAATATGTAATGGCCTGAATGATGGCCCCTACTCTTTTTCTTGCTTCATCATAAATCCTATTGCTTGACCATCCCTGATTTGCCTCAAATAATTCGTCACATAACCTATTGTGTTCTCTAACAAATATGGTATGTAGTGCAATGAGCAATGGATTTTCATTAGCTCTTTTATCTCCAGCAACATAATTTTTCTTACCATAAAATGAATTATTATCCATTTCTGGGATATTTGGATCAGCTGTTGATCCTGACAATTCATGATTTGTAGTATTCCAAGGGAGTAAATTCCCGCTTGAAACTTTTAGTTTTCCAATTTTACTTTCTTGATCTTTCAACCAATTAGCTCTATCTGGATCAGAGCCATAAATCATCGAACCATCTATAAAAGAGGTAATGCTATTGGAATATTCTCTTGGATTATTAATATCTGTACCTGTTCCAGCTCTTTTTTCTGACCTTAGCATCAAAATCTGATCTCCTTCGAGGAATACTTCTTCTTCTTGATCTTCTATAACAGGAATAAATGCAAATTCACTTTGTGAATCATTAACTAAAGAAATATCATGATCAAGAAATTGACCAAAAGCCCAAACATAATCGCTTAAATTAAGACCATTGTCTACTCTCGTATCTTGAGAAAAGATTCTATTACTTATAATTCTTGGATTTTCACGAGTTACGCCTCCAGGTAAACTTATGCCATCATCATAAGCCACTTCACAACGTCTTTCAATCTTCGCATCTTTTGAACCAAATCCTTCCGGATGGTTTAAGGAGCCATCTATAGTTCTATAAGACTGTTGTTGCGCAGATAATGCGACAGTCAGAAAGATTCCTAAGAGAATAGTCGAATAGGTTCTCAACTTTATGTATGTTCTGTAGTTCACGGTTATTAAGCGACACAAATTAAGAACCTGTGCCTTTAAGACCTCAAATATATAGCTTTTGCTTAGACTGAAAACCATAAGGGTAATTCTTTTTTGTTCAGATTTATTAAGTAAGAGTAATGATATTAAACTGTAGTTCGTTTTTACATACATACAAGATGTACATTTTATAAAAATTACTGTGAATATGAAAACATAAATCATGCCATATTATCGATTATTATAATATGTAACCATGTTGATTTACTTAATTTTACAAAACACACTAGCTAAAGGTTGAGGTTTATAACACCACATTTTTTGTTTCTTGGACTAATGTTTTTATTAGTAAACAAATCCTATGCTCAAGATTTAAATCGAAGTAATTATTTTTCGAAAAGCCTTCGAATTGACACTTCTCAGAACTTTTATCCATTGGATTCGCAATATATCTACCCTTCTTCACTTCAAATTTTCAACTTTCAAGAGCAATCAGACCAATTTGACGTTCGTAATAATGGGATAGAGTTTACCGATAGTACGTTTTTACATAGATTTCATGGAGACACCTTGATTGTGAAGTATCGAGTAATGCCATTTAGCACAAATTTTCGCTTTACACATTTAGATACCACACTTTTACGTACTAAGGATCAAGCCATCTATATAGGGTATGATTATCAGCAAGAAAACAAAAAAAGCAAAATAATAGAACCTAGTGGTATTGATTATGACGGTAGTTTTTCGAGAGGGTTTTCTCTAGGCAACAATCAAAGTCTATTATTAAATTCCAATTTCAACATGCAACTATCTGGTGACCTTGGGGATGGTATATTAATAAGAGCGGCAATATCGGACGATAATATTCCTATTCAGCCAGAAGGCAATACGCGATTACTCCAAGAATTTGATAAAGTCTATATAAATGTATCGAAAGATGGATCATCTATTACCGCGGGAGATTATGAGCTTAATCGTCCAAAAAGTTACTTTATAAACTATAATAAACAAGTACAAGGTCTGTCTGCACTTTATCAGTCTAAAGAAAAGTTAAAAAATCAGCTCAAATCGAAAACAAGTTTTGCGGTTTCACGAGCGATTTTTAACCGTTTGGAAGTACCCATAGTTGAAGCCAATCAAGGTCCATATAAACTTCCCGGAAAAAATGGAGAACGATTTGTAATCATAGAAGCTGGATCAGAAAAAATATACGAAGACGGAAAATTATTAACGCGAGGTCAAAATCATGATTATATCATTAGCTACGATCGGGCTGAAATCGTTTTTACAGAAAAAAAGCTAATTACCAAAGACAGTAGGATTATTGCGGAGTACGAGTATGTAGATCGTAGTTATTTAAGAACAATGTATGCTACAGAAAGTAGTTTGAGTGGTAAAAAATATGATCTACGCCTAAATTTTTATAGCCAACAAGACAGTAAAAGCTTGAGTGGTGATTCTCAATTGGACTCCACTGATTTATTTCTCTTAAGAATGATTGGAGACGATTTAGACAATGCTCAAAAATCAGGAATCAGAGAAGCAGACTTTGAATTTGATGAAGATCAAATACGGTATTTTCTAACAGAAGATTCGATTTTAATTCATACCAACAACCCAGATAGTGCTTTATATGTGGCAACATTTTCAGAAGTTTCATTCGGCGAAGGCCAGTATATCATAGATGGTGAAATAAACTCAAATGGTCGAGTATATAAATATGCCGGAGAAAGCAATGGAAACTATATCCCATCTATAAAACTTATTGCTCCTCAAAAAAATCAAATTCTCTCTTTAGGAGGAGAGTTTAGGCCTTCAAAGAATACTTTGATTGAAAGTGAATTGTCTTTGAGCTCTAACGATCTCAATCGATTTTCTGCTGTAAACAATGAAGACAATATAGGTACTGCTGCTTTCATTAGACTGCAGCAAAATTTTCGTTTTGGAAAGCAAAAAAGATTCGACTTGTCCCCATTTCTTTCTATTGAACAAAAACATAAAAACTTTAAAGAGCTAAATCCTTATCGGGCAACTGAATTTCAGCGAGATTGGAATTTAGACCCTATTGATGAGAAAACGGAAGAGTCTCTACTTAACTCAGGATTAAAATTCTCATTGAAAGAATTCGGAAATGCACTGTATCGATTTGGGCAATTTCATCAAAAAGGATCCTATAAAGGAACTAGACATATACTTAATTATCGATTTAATGTTCTTGGTTTTGAATTGACCAGTACATCAAGTCTCTTGCATTCAGAATCTACTTCTTTAAAAACAAATTTCTTTCGACCGATTTTAGGGATTTCCAAGAAACTTGGTTCTAAATCACCTTGGACTCTTGGTTATACTTACGAAGCTGAAAAGAATGAAAAGCAAGACCTTTTAACTCAAGAATTCCTATCAAATAGTGCCTCTTTTAGGGTACATCGTATGTATTTGAATGCTCCTGAAACAAGCAATTTTAAATTAGGTATTTATATGGAAGATCGAATTGATCAAGCCATTGAAAATCAATTGTTTGAAACCTATTCTAACGCTCAAGATTTCGGTGTACAAACTAGATTAATAACTGGTCCGAAATCAGTATTGAATATTGATTTTACTTTACGAAATCTTGAAGTTTCGAATAATGCTCTTGCAGAAGAACGGAATGTTCAAGCAAAAAGAAGCTATTTGGGCCAAATCGACTATGGCTTTGATCTATTGAATGGTTTTTTACGATCCAGTACATCGTTTAATTTAGGATCAGGCCAACAATCAAAACTAGAATTTGATTATCAAGAAGTACAACCCGGTGAAGGAAATTATGACTGGATCGACATCAACATGGATGGGGTTCAGCAACTCGCTGAATTTAGATTATCAGAATTTCAAGATACTTCCAGCTATATACAAGTGCCACTGTTTAACAACGAGTTTATTCAAACTAATAATTCTGGAATTAATCAAAGTTTACGGGTTGATTTCAAAAAACTATTTCTACCAAAAAGTAAAAAACCCGAGGTTAAGAAAAAAGAGTTAGAGAATAAAGAATCATTAGTCAAAAAACCAAAGCCCAAATACCCAAAACTCAAAAAGGCTTTGAAAAATGGAATTTCTAAAATCTCAAGTAATACTACGTTTCGAATTAGTAAAAAGGTAGAAATAGATGATCAAGACTATAATCCGATAGATTTTTCGATTTCGGATAGTACCATTGTAAACTACACCTCATTTATAAATCATACCTTTTTTATTAACCGAGGAAATCCAGCTTGGGATCTTCAATTAGGATATAAAGAAAATAGGTCTAAACTATCTTTAGTTAGTTCTATAGAAAATAGGGCTTTTGAAAGTAAGTTTGTTCGTTTTAGAAATGGCATTTACAAAACGCTAGATGTTATTCTAGAACTAAGTTTAGACCAAAAAGAAGCGGGGTCTTTAGCATTTGGGCAGGAAGATTTAACCGCAGCAAGAAGTATTAATATTGAATCTCAGCGAATCAAACCACAGTTAAACTTTAGACCGAATCAAAAATTGAGATTTATTGGAAGCTATCAACTGTTGCGTAAAGAACAAACCGTCAATAGCTTGGAAAATTTATCGAGTCATGACTTTTCTTTGAGTTCTTCTTTTAGGCAAGCGTCTAGGTCAAGTTGGGACAATAGTTTAAGTTTTATCAAGGTTGATCTAAACACTGATGACCCTAATTCGTATGTTTCTCTCGAACTTTTAGAAGGCCTCAGAGAAGGCAATAATTTCATTTGGAGAAGTTCATTTACAAGAAGATTAGCGAATAATGTAGATTTAATCATTAATTATGAAGGACGAAAAACAGGAGAAAACCGCCCTGTTCATACTGGCAGAGCCCAAGTCAAAGCTACTTTTTAAGAGGTTCGTCCGTTTTAACACAGTTTTTCCATAACAATAGAGACAATTTCATGTTATTTTTAAGGACTATAACATTTACCAAATGAGAGCACTAATACTTGCCATTTTTATTTCGATTTCTTCTGTTGCGTTTTCTCAACATTGGAAACAAGTGGATGATCAACAAATCCTTTCTTTACAAGAAGTTGAGAGAGAAATTATCCCAACAAGATATTCCACATTTGAACTGGATTTTGATGAATTCGTTTCTGATTTGCGCAAAGCACCAGAAGAATACAAACGAGATGAAGACTTTCAGTTACAATTTCCTACGCCCTCCGGCGAAATGGTTGTCATGAATATTGAGCAATCTAGTGCGATGATGCCAGGTTTAGCGGCAAAATATCCATCTATACAATCGTATAGATTGTTTTCAAAGAAAGATCCTTTTTTGAGAGGTAGAATGACCGTAAGTAACAATGGAGTTAGTCTTTCTTTTGGTTCCTCTGAAGGGAAAGTAATGATTGGTAAATATGGTGTACAGACTAAAAAGGTCTATAACGCATATTTCTTAAAAGATGATGTAAATAGTAATTCTAACAATATCTGTGGCTTGACAGACAATGTGATTACAAGTCCTGAAGATTCAAAAATAAATAATGAACTATCTACTAGTCTAAGAACTCCAGGAGAACTTATTCCTTTAAGAAAATACCGCTTAGCACTAGCATGTACAGGAGAATGGGGCTCATACCAAGGAGACACTCAAACATGTTTAGCTCAAATGGTAGAAGCGGTTGATTTGGCTAATGTTACATATGAAAATGAATTATCAATATTTTACACCTTAGTTGAGAATACGGATTTATTAATCCATTTGGATGCAGATACAGATCCTTATACAAATTTTGAAACTGCAGGGCAATTGATTGGACTCAATACAGGTGTTGTGAATGCAATAATTGGTTCTGGTTCATATGATATTGGACATATTTTTCATAGATTTTGTATGGTAGGTGGAATTGCTAGCTTGCAATCTCTATGTGCGGGAAATAAAGCTTCTGGAGCAACGTGTTGGTTTAATAGCACTAATCCTGCTGGAATCATTGGAACCTTTACCCATGAAATGGGCCATCAAATGAGTGCTAATCATACTATGAATAATTGTAGTAACTCTGGGGCAGCTGGAAATGAAAATCCAGGAACAGGGTATGAGGTGGGCAGTGGGTCAACCATAATGTCCTATTCAGGTGCCTGTGGGCCGGACAATACTGGTGATGATTTTAACAGATATCATGTTAGCTCATTACAAGAAATGTTTATGCATACTCGAAATGGTGGAAATGGCGATTGTGGAGTAAAAGAAGATATAGGAAACCATGAACCAGATGTGTTCTTAGATTACGAAAATGGATTTTATATTCCTATCAGAACTCCTTTTTCACTCACGGGTGATGCCTCTGATGTTGATGGAGATTTCCTCACATATGCATGGGAACAATTTGATATTGGCCCGCTTTCTAATACGGGATCACCTATTGCAAATGCCCCCTTATTTAAAACCCGTCCAGTTACCTCTAATAAAACAAGATATCTCCCTGCAGTAAATACAGTTTTGACTAACAGCTCAAATAACTTTGAATTGCTACCTACGTATGACCGTGATATTACCTTCAGATTTGTGGTAAGAGACAATCATCCTGGCGGAGGATTGATTAATTGGGAAGAAGTAGAGTTTAAAGCAACTACAGAAGCGGGACCTTTTGAAGTAGAATACCCTAATGTAGGTGAATTATTTGAAGTAGGACAAGAGGTTACTATTGATTGGGACGTTGCAAATACGGATGGTGATCTAGTAAATTGCCAAAAAGTAAATATTGTACTTAGCCTGGACGCCGGATTGTCTTGGGGTGATGTAATCTTAGCTTCTAATGTTGACAATGATGGCTCGCATAGTGTCATTATCCCGAATTATGTAGATAGTTATGTAAGATTTATAGTTGAAGCAAATGACAATATCTTTTACGATATGTCAAATGATGATTGTAGAATAGTCGCACCTTCAACTCCTACATTTTTTGCTGATGTTTTTCCAAAAGCATTAGATGTTTGCTTACCAACCTCTAGTAGCTTTACCATTGAAAGTGAAGCTTTTGGAGGATTTCAAGATCCGGTAACGTATTCTGTTTCTGGTTTACCGACTGGAGCAATCGCTAATTTTTCTGCAAACAATATAGATCCTAATGATGATCTAACGATGGATCTAGACCTTACAAACGTTATGGGTACTGGTGAATATATTTTGGTTTTAGAAGCTACTGCTGGAACTGTTACACAATCAAGAGAAGTAATATTAAATGTGACGGGTACTGATTTTAGTCCATTGGCTGTTCTTACACCAGCTCCTAATGAAGCAGGTGTTTCTAGTCTTCCATTGTTAAGTTGGTCAGATGTTCAGGATGCAGAAACTTATGATGTACAACTTTCAACTGATCCAAGTTTTGAAGGAGAGTTAATTGTTGATGAAACAGGAATTACA
>Ga0114956_1003682_pt1 | contig 11826 bp, 10 predicted proteins | sample MaitaG_FD_87304 | JGI IMG/M metagenome (GOLD analysis project Ga0114956, IMG submission 87304) | Marine algal microbial communities from Maine, USA - Maine_Asex2 metaG | ecosystem: Host-associated > Algae > Red algae > Unclassified | place: Maine, USA | collected 2015-01-05 | reverse complement strand
CTCCACAACCGACGGAGCTGCGAGGTAACTCACGCGATTTGCTAAGCCACTCTAGGACTTGGTAAATTTTATGCCGCCCCTTCCGGGCTGGTAGGATCGGTTTCTCCACAACCGACGGAGCTGCGAGGTAACTCACGCGATTTGCTAAGCCACTCTAGGACTTGGTAAATTTTATGCCGCCCCTTCCGGGCTGGTAGGATCGGTTTGGCCACAACCGACGGAGCTGCGAGCTAACTCATGTGATTTGCTAAGACATCACGCCGTTTCAGGATTGGTGGGTCGGTTTCTACAAGAATATTTTGGCGTGTATAGATGGGTACTGTTTCGTGGGAGTAATATCTTAAGAACAGTGAGAAACAGCTGCGGTAGGCAGAACTCGAATGCACGTTATGGCGGAGCCAATAATCTTCAACAAAGAAAATCAATTAGAAAGGATAACCAATACCGATTTGTAAAACCATGTTGTCCTTTCGCCAGCGGCCATTTCGAAAATCCAACTCATCGATGGTCCAACGTTCGCCTTTTGGTAAAAATGGCTTGTGAAAAGGTATGGCCATATCGGCTCGAATGATGAAGTAGGAGAAATCGACTCGAACTCCAAAACCGCCGCCCACTCCAATTTCGGAGATGAAGTCTTTGGGTTCAAATTTACCACCGATTAAGTCAGTGGTTCGGATTGACCAGACATTGCCCGCGTCGACGAAAAATGCTCCTTTGAAATAAGACCAGATGGGGAAGCGGTATTCCAAATTTGCTTCCAATTTAAAGTCGCCTGTTCGATCGTACTGTGAATCGGGATCGTCTTCTTTGGGAGCGAAAGAGCCCGGGCCAATGCCTCGAATGGTAAAGGCTCGAACACCTGTGGAGCCACCCGAGTAGAATTGCCGGATATAGGGCAGGACGAGATCGGAGTTGCCATAAGCATAGCCGACGCCTACGTAGGAGCGGAAGGCAATACTGGTTTGATTGCCATAGGTCCAGTAGGTTCGGTAATCTCCTTCGATTCTCATGTACTGAGCGTAGGGAAAACCGAGAACATTGTCGACATCGTTTTCGAGTAGGCCCATAAAATCAAAAATGCGCTCAATTCCGTTGATGGAATTTCCGGCAATTTCCAATTTCGTAAGCACCGTAAAATATCGGTTGCTGAATTGTCGTCGCGGTAAATTGGAATAGATGTACGTATAACTTCCGCCGGGAATGAATTTATTTTCCAGAGATTTCGCAAAACCCTTGTTCTCGACCAGCAATGAGTCGAAGATCGCATTGGTATTGAGGACCTCCGTGTAAATTATTTGTACCGGATTGAAAATATGGCGATGCACTCGATTTCTCGTCCAATCGTAACCGTAGGTGAAATCCACCCCAGTTAACGTGAAACTGGATTGGTTTTCTCCAGGAATTTCTCGCCGGTAATAAAACGACACACCTAGGTTGGTTTTAACATCGGTATGCTTGAGCCAAAGCTTCAAGCGATCGCTCAAAATTCGTCGTGGGACGGGCAGGATGAATCGAGGAATTTTCAGATTGACAGAGGCGTTTCCGTTGATGCTGGAAATGGCCGGCTCTCCCACGTCTCGATTCAGATTTAACTCCACTCCGCCATAAAGGCTAAAAGTCAATCGCTCGGCGCCGCGAAAGGCGTTGCGATTTTCGTAACTCCCCGTCAGTGCTGTTCCGAGGACTTGATCATTTACGATGATGTCAGAGGTGCGATTGTTCCACTCGTTTTCAATCGTGTATTTCATCTTCTTGCCCGGTGTCAGATAAATGAACACGTCGAGCAGGTTCTCGCCCCATGGAGATCGCTTCTTCTCATACTTGATGTTTACGAACTTGAAAACGCCCAACCTGAGAAATTTATTCAAGGTCTCTCGACGCTTGGTGTAGGAATACAGCTCGCCTCGACTAAAATTGATTTGGTTGGTGATCATGTCTTTTTTGAAGCGACCACGGGCGGTTATGTAATGAAAGCCTTTGTAGAAGGTCGTATCGTAGATCATTTCATCATCGGGCAAGAGGAAGTAGTCGTCGTTGATGTAGATGTTGTCGATGTAATACACCTCATGCTGATCTCCTTGAGTGGGAGGTTGGATTTGCGTGTACAAATCGAGGTCTTGCTTGTTGGCAAAACTATCGATGGCAAAGGTGATGTAGTCTTTATTGAAATCGTAATAGCCTCGGTCGTTGAGCTGTTTGGTGATCCTTTCCCGCTCTGCCTGCATTTCGTCTACATTAAAAGCCTCTCCTTTTTCGATCTCAGGAAAGCGCACATTGTTGCGCACGATTTGGCTCACTTCCGAACTGTCATCGGGATAATAAACGTCGCGAATGTGAAAGTGCTCCTTGATTTTAACTAGATAGTTCACGGTGGCGCGCTTTCGCTTCACCTTAGTGGTGAAGTCGACTTCTGCATTGTAGTAACCGTGATTAAACAGCCAAGTCTCCATTAAGCGGCTTGAAGTTTCGAGGTAGGAAGAGTCCAGCAAAACGGGCGACTCCCCTACTTTCTCTTTGGCCCAACGGCGAAAACCATCGGTAAACTTGATGCCGGTTTCCTCCTTGTTGCCTAGGTTGTACAACCACAAATTGATCTTTAAACCAAAGCGCTTCTTGTTCAAATTTGGCCGACTAACGCGAGCCAGTTCGTACTTGATATCGCCCGGTCGCTTGATGGGGATGTCTGAGTCGAGTTTAATCTTAACTTTGTTGTGCAAGACTTCACCCTTGTTCAAGAACTTCGTGTTGCTGCATCCGCTCAATAAGAGCAGAAGAACAATCCATAAAATCGGGCAATATGGGACGGTAGTCCTCTTCATTTATGCTTTCAAGAAATCAAATCAAACTCATTCGCTCACTGCGGCAAAAGAAATTTCGCTTGCAGCATCAACTCTTCGTAGTAGAGGGAAACAAAAGTGTTTCCGAACTTCTGGAATCTTCGCTGCAGATCGATCAAATATATGCCGGCGAGGAATGGGTCGACGACCATGCGTCGGCACTTTCTAAACTAGGCGTTCGCAAAGTTACTGTAGTTAAACAAAAGGAGCTAGACCAAGCCAGTTTACTCTCAACTGCCCCGAATGTACTCGCTTTGGTTGAACCTCCAAGCTATTCCCTAAGCAAGAACGAGCTGAATGGCCGTTTTAGTTTGGCCTTGGATGGCGTTCGCGATCCGGGAAACATGGGCACCATCATTCGGCTTTGCGATTGGTTTGGCTGTCGTGACATCCTTTGTAGCGAAGATTGCGTGGATTGGACAAACCCGAAGGTTGTGCAGGCTACGATGGGCTCTTTTTCTCGCGTTCGGATTCACTATATGAAAGAGCTGGATCGCTTCTTGGCAGCAAGCGGTTTGCCGATTTATGCCGCACGAATGGATGGGAAAAGTTATCGAGAGATCGAAATTCCTTCTGAAGGCCTTTTACTGATGGGCAGCGAATCGCATGGCATTCGCTTTGAAGCTGCCGACGAGAGAGCCATCTCCATACCAGGAAGTGGGCAAACGGAATCATTGAACGTGGGAGTGGCCTGCGGTATTTTGATGTCTGCTTTACATCTGTAATTGACCTCTAGGTCAGCCTTTTTGACCCACTTCCGTCCAAAAGAGTCGAACTGCATCTTACGAGCCCAAATTGCACTTTCCTTAACAATTTCGCACTAGTTTTGCCAACCGTAACATATAGTAGCATGTAGCTATTTATTCGTTGATATCGATATCGATATTGACATTTGACGATTGTGCATTTAAAACGCTTACTGAAAAGGTAAGCCTTGATTCAGGCCCTGAGGGAGCTGAGCAATGAAAACAAAATCTGATAAAGTTTGTTAGTGAGCAAGATGACGCCAATAGGGAGATTTTGGGGGCTTTTAAGTCCTTACAGAAAAGAGATTCGTCAAATTTATGTTTACGCTTTTCTAATAGGAATAGTGAATCTGACATTACCTCTGGGTATTCAGGCCATCATCAATTTCCTTCAAACTGGAGAGCTTACTTCTACTTGGTTCATTCTTGTATGCTTTGTCTTGGCTGGTATCGCCATTACAGGCTTCTTGCAAGTCATACAAATCAGAATAGTTGAGAACATCCAGCAGGAGATTTTTGCTCGTTCAGCTTTGGAATTTGCATTCCGTCTACCGAAAATCGCTGCCCTCCAATTTGACAAGATTCACGCGCCAGAGTTGGTCAATCGTTTTTGGGATACTTTAACCTTGCAGAAAGGACTGCCTAAAATTCTCATTGATTTTTCGGTGGCTGTTTTCCAAATTGTTTTCGGTCTAATTCTCTTGGCTATTTACAGCCCTTACTTTATCATTCTTGGCTTTGCGTTGGCATTGATTCTCTGGATAATTTTCAAAATTACGGGTCCGAAAGGCTTGAAAACAAGTCTCAAAGAGAGCAAGCATAAATATTCTCTAGCCCATTGGTTAGATGAAATTGCTCGGATGAATAGGAGCTTTAAGATTTTTTCGAAGCACAAATTTCACTTAAATAAAACCGATGATGCAGTAGAGAAATACCTCGTTTCAAGAGAGAAGCACTTTCAAGTGCTGATTACTCAGTTTATGCTATTTATTGGATTTAAAATAATTCTAGCAGCGGGACTTTTGATATTAGGTGGCTACTTGGTAATGGAGGAGCGAATGGACATTGGTCAATTTGTAGCTTCCGAAATCATTATCATTTTAATAATCAATTCGGTTGAAAAGGTTTTAAACACAATTGACATAATATATGATGTACTTACAGCTTTAGACAAAATCGGGTATGTAACTGATTTGCACTTGGATAAAGATATTGGAAAAGCAGTTGCTTTTCGCGAAGATGGCTTGGCTGTAAGAGCCAAAGAGATAGTATTCGGATTTCCCGAAGGAGAAACTAAAATTTTAAATCGGCTTTCATTTGACATAAAAGCCAATGAGAAACTTGTCTTAACTGGAGAATCTGGAAGTGGGAAATCACTGCTGCTGCAAATCCTTGCTGGAATACATGAGATTGAGGATGGTGGACTCTACATTAATGAAATTCCATATGCCAACTTTGAGCGAGATCAATTGTCAGATCAGTTAGGAGTATCATTTCCCATCAATCAAATTTTTGAAGGAAGCTATTTGGATAATATTCTCTTAGGCAGAGTAGTTCCTGATGAAAAACTTTCGGCCGTCGTTAAACTTTTAAAGTTGGATGAATATTTAGTACGCCAACCAAAAGGAATTCATGGCTTTGTTGATAGTGGAGGAAGAAGGTTACCGCGAAGTATTATTCAGAAGTTACTTATTGCCAGAGTAATTGTAGGGGAACCTCAACTACTCCTGATGGAGGACCCTTTGCAGTTTATTGATGAGGAAGAAAAGAAGCGTATCGTTGACTATTTTATGGATAGTGAGCGCCAGTGGACTGTCGTTATAGTCTCCGACTTCTACTACTGGAAGGAGAAATGCGATCGATTCATTGTTCTCCAGAAAAATTAGAGTACTTAATTTATGTTGAATATTTCTAAAAATAGTATTGCTGATTCCATTAAGCTAAAGGACTTTGATTCTCATCGTTTATTGAAGAAAAGCCGTGTCAAGAAACTGTCAATGTGGTTGATCGTTGCATTGGCCGTTATTTTCATTCTTTGTCTCTTTTTGCCATGGACTCAAAACATTAGCACGAAGGGCTATGTAACGACAAGATCTCCAGAATCTCGACCTCAATCGATACAATCAATTATTGCTGGACGTTTGGAAAAATGGTATGTGCAAGAGGGTGATTTTGTTGAAAAAGGCGATACGGTTGTATTTATCTCGGAAGTTAAGAGTGAATATTTCGACCCCAATTTACTAGAAAGAACTTCCGAGCAAATTGATGCCAAATCACAGAGTATTGATTCTTACGACCAGAAAGTATCGGCTCTTCAAAATCAATACACGGCACTGAAAGCGTCTTTGGGTTTAAAGAAAGAACAAACACTAAACAAGATAAAACAAGCTCGAAATAAAATTAGTATTGACAGCATTGACTTGATTGCTTTTGAGACTAATTTAACAATTGCCGAAAATCAATTGTCTCGAACGCAGGAGCTGTACAGCAAAGGATTGAAAACACTGACTGAATTACAAGAGAAGGAATACAAAATTCAGTCTTCGAGTGCCAAAGTAAATGTGCAAAAGAACAAATTGCTGAATCAAAAAAATGTCCTAGCTAATTTAGGTATTGAATTGCAGGCAATCGATAGAGAGTATGCAGACAAACTGGCAAAGTCGCAATCTGATCAACAATCTGCTTTGTCTTCCAAATTGGAGAGTGTTGCTGCAACATCTAAGCTTCGAAATAAATTAAGTAATTACAGCGAGAGGCAAAAATTCTACCACATCACTGCACCTCAATCTGGTTACATTACGAAAACTTTAAAAAAGGGAATTGGAGAAACGCTGAAAGAAGGAACAGATGTGGCAACTATTATGCCGTCCAAATATGATCTCGCTGTGGAAATATATGCAAAACCGCAAGATTTGCCTTTATTGAACATTGATGACCTCACTCAATTGAGGTTTGATGGCTGGCCTGCCATTGTTATTAGCGGTTGGCCTGAATCTTCTACGGGCGTCTTTTCTGGCAAGATCGTAGCCATTGACAAGTTCATTGGGGAAAATGGATTTTACAGAATTTTGATTAGCCCGAATCGGGATAAAAAAGATTGGCCTGAAAGACTCAGTATCGGCACTGGTGTTAATGCATTTATTTTGCTAGCAGAGGTGCCAATTTGGTATGAAGTGTGGCGTCAGTTAAATGGGTTTCCTGAAGATTTCTATAAGCAGAAAGAGAGGAAGAAAACAGAATTAAAAAGGAAAGCACCCATAAAATCAGTAAAATAGCATGAAATTCTATTCACGGAAGTTGATAAAGCCGGAAAATCTAAATGCCAGAAATACATTATTTGGCGGTGCACTTTTGCGTTGGATTGACGAAGAGGCTGGCATTTATGCCATGACAAAGTTGGATACCAAAAGTGTTGTAACCAAATACATATCCGAAATTGATTTCGTATGTTCAGCAATGCAGGGAGATGTTATTGAGATTGGCTTAGGATTCAAGTCTATCGGGCGCACTTCCATTAGTTTTTCGTGCGAGGTTCGCAACGTCTTTTCAAAAGAGATCATCATCAAGATAGAACAGATCGTCTTCGTTAAAGTAGATGACAATGGAAGTCCAGAGCAGCATGGAAAGACCTTGCAAAACCTAAATTTGGCCTAATTATGGAAAAAATATTAGGAGTGAGGTTTCTTCTTTGGACAATGATACTCTTGGTATTTAATCTAATTGCTTTATCCGCACAATCGGATAGCTCGAACGTACTCACCTATCAAGAATATTTGGAGAACATCGTTTCTTTTCACCCGATAGCAAAAAAAGCTGATTTAAAGATTCTATCTGCGAAAGCGGAATTATTAGGTGCCAAAGGAAATCTAGATCCAATGATCGTTTCTGATTGGAATGAAAAGAACTTTGGAGATAAACTGTACTTTCGACAGTATCAAGCGAAGTTGAAATTTCCAACAAAATTTGGCTTCGACCTTGTAGGGGGATATGAGAATAGTGAAGGAGTTTTTCTCAATCCAGAGAACAAAACAGATGATTTAGGTTTATGGCATCTTGGTATCGAAATAGATGTATTCCAAGGATTACTGGTAAATGAAAGGAAAGCCATTCTAGAACAAGCGCAAGTGTTTCAAAATTTGGCAGATAATGAACGCCAGATCATTTTAAATGATTTGATTTATATTGCGTCAATTGCCTATCTAAATTGGCAGCAGTTTGAGTATTCAAAAGTAGTTTTGACAGAAAGCAAGTCTATTGCTCAGCAGTACTTTAACAATACCAAACAATCGTTTTTCAGTGGTGAAAAAACGGCAATGGATACACTGGAGGCTCTCTTACTATCACAGGATGCAACTACCCTAATTCAGAAAAATGAACTGGGGTTGATAAAAAGCAGGCAAAGAGTCGAAAATTTTCTTTGGTACGATGACTTGCCTATTTCTTTGCAAGAAGAAACAAAGCCGGAAGATGTTCGAAAACCTATTCTTCCGACACTAGATGCATTTGAAAATTTATCCTTAGTCGACCATCCTATTCTTTTATCTACGATCAATAAATTAAGCTACTTGGAAATTGAGCAGAAATTGAAACGCTCGAAGATGCGACCCAAGTTCAAAGTAAAATACAATCCACTATTGGCTACTTCTCCCAATAGTATCAGTCCCTCTTTTTCTCTCAATGACTACAAATTTGGAATCGATTTATCGATGCCGCTATTATTGAGAAGTGCCCGTGCAAATGCAAGGAAAGGAGAACTAAAAATTAAGGAAGTAGAACTTGATCTTGAGAACAAGCGCAACCAACTGATGAACAAGATTGAAGGTAGCTGGCTGCAGCAAGTAGTGCTGCGTGAACAATTAATACTACTGGAGCAAAATGTAGAAAGCTACAAGTTACTATTGGATGGCGAAAGTGAAAAATACAACTTTGGCGAAAGCTCTGTTTTCCTTTTAAATAAAAGACAGGAAAAATACATCAATGGACAGTTGAAATTGGTTGAGACCTTTGTAAAGCAACAATTGGAATTACTGAATTGTCTGTACTTTTCAAATCAGTTGGTGAATTGATTTGAAAGAAACCAGAGCTCGTTGACTGTCCAGCTATTACGCTGCTGCAATGTTAATAACTTACCTGACAGCCATAGAACAAATTGCGCTCACTCTTGTTTTTCTGTAAAACAATACGCATGAAAATTTCGCAGTTAAGTCTTTTCCTACTGTCTGTTTTTATTTTACTTGGAGCCTCGCTTTCTGCGCAAGTTAATGAGGCCGAAATCAATTCCAATTCCTCTGAATTCAAATTGAAGATAAGCGCCGAAATGGGCTTCTTGGCAGTTCTCAGTCATAAAATTCAGTTGAGTAATTCAGGAACCGAAATTGATTACGTTGAAGACGGCGGACAAAGCAACCTCCTGCCCTTTCGAAGATTCTCTTTGGAAGCGCAGTTCAATCCCAAAAATAGCATCGTTCTTTTATATCAACCCATTCGAATAGAAACCCAGTCCTTGTTGAAACGGGATTTAGTGATTGATGATTTGCTCTTCCCCCAAGGTACTGGAGTTGATTTCTTGTACAACTTTCCCTTTTATCGGATCAGCTACCTGCGTGAGTTCCTGTCAGAAAACAACAAGTATTCCTTGGCTGCTGGTGTTTCTCTTCAAGCTCGCAATGCCACTATTACCTTTGCATCTCAAGATGGTCTCCGCTTCCGCCGAAATTCCGATGTTGGACCAGTTCCGGCTCTCAAGCTTCGTACCCGTGCAATGCTCGGTGACAAAACATTTGTCGAATTAGAAGCGGATGGTATTTATGCTCCGATCAGCTACTTGAACGGTTCTACCAACGAGATAGTAGGTGCCATTTTAGATGCAAGTATTCGAACAGGTTATCAGTTGCGACCTAATCTTGATTCGTATTTTAATTTGAGATACATCGGTGGTGGTGCAGTGGGAACTTCCAGCGATTTGACCGGCCCTGGCGATGGCTACGTGAGAAATTGGTTGCACTTTATGACGGTTTCTTGTGGGTTTACTTACGAATTCTGATGATGTGAAAACTGGAGAAAGCCATTTGATTGTGTCATCTATTTTGCTGCCTTAGAAAATTCTAATTTGTCTGTATTATAGATTGGGCCACGGTGGGTTGACACACATGAAACCGTGGGAATTGATAGACCATTTATCGGCAAGTGACCGCAAGCTGATTGCGGATTGCATATTATCACATACTTTTAATTCTCTGGACTTTCTTGAATGCATTCCTGCTTTGAAGAATGGCGGATTTACTCATGGCTTTGCAACCACTCTATCGCGTGCTTCCATACTTTCTTATTTTTCGAACTAAAGAAACCCATGTGGCCCAATTGTTTCAAGCCTAATTCTTTGGGGTCGAGGGCTAGGATTTCTATTTTCGATTTAGTGTAAACGCGAGTCATGTCGTTTACGTTTGCAAGATTGGCAATTCCGTCATCTGTAGCGTAAAGCCACATCGAAGGGAGCTCGAGTTTATGGTAATGATGCTCCTTGATTTCCTTGCCGAAATCGGTAGCGACATAACCCGCCCCATTGCACCATCGGTTCCACTCTACGGCGACTCGCTTGGGTATCGGCTCCCCCATTCCCATCCATTGAGAGTTGGTCTTTCCAAACAAGAGATTACTAACGGGAAGAAATACATTGAGATAAAACGCAGCTGTAAACTTGAAAGGATAAGGCATGTTTCTCAAGCTCCCTGAAGAGCAAGCGAAATTGAACATGGAATTTATTTCTGGAGAATTGTCCATTAAACCCAGCAACTGACCTCCGGCGCTATGCCCAATAAGGTGGTGGGATTGATTGGGGAATGTTGCTTGTAGTTTCTTCAATACGGCCGGCATATCTAATCGTCCCCAGTTAATAAGGGAAGCGTCTACATCATTTATCGAACCATCTGTTGAGCCGCCAATTCCTCTGTTGTCAAAGCAAATTACTCCGTAACCATTTTCGGCTAAGTGGGTCGCGAATGAATTGTAGAATTGCCGCTTAATCCCCGTTGCTGGGGCAATCATGATGGCGGCCTTGCTTACAGTGGGTTCGTACAGTGTACCTATTAATTCAAAGCCGTCGGCGCAGGGGATTTTAATGTCTTGTTTGTTCACGGTGTTGGTGCTTTCTAAGAACGCCTAAAATATTTCTTCACCTTAACGAGCTGCACTTTGGCTTCGTGAATGGAGTGAATGCATCCTTGGGTCAACTTTCAGTCGGTCGCGCTTCAGGTTCTTCTTGCGATTTACTGTTCGAGAATGCTTTGGTAGAGTTTGTAGTTTTCGTCATCGTAACAAACAAAAACCACTTTCTCTAGAATTATTGCAACGAAATTCTGAGCGACTTCTATTGCAATTGCCGCAGCGGCTTCTTTGGGATAGCCATAGATGCCAGTACTAATGTTCGGGAATGCAATAGCGGTCAAGTCATTTTCTTCTGCAAGGCTCAAACTGTTTTTATAGCAATTACTCAGCTTTTCCGCTTCATTTGAATCGCCTTTGTTCCAACGTGGACCGACGGTGTGGATCACTTTTTTTACCGGAAGTTACCCGCCGGTGGTAATTACCGCTTCTCCTACTTTGCAGCCTCCTTGCCGATTACGAATCTTCACGCATTCTTCCAGAATTTCTTTGCCGCCCTTTTTGTGAATGGCTCCGTCAACGCCACCGCCTCCTAAAAGCGAAGTGTTGGCAGCATTGACTATGCAATCAATTTCTAATTGAGTGATGTCGCCTTTGATTAATTCAATTTTCATAAATCGGTGGTCTGGTGTGTTTGTGCAAATCGCGTGAAAAATTTCACCGCTCGGCTAGTCGTGCACGAGCTTGATAAAATCGCGTGAGTTACCTCACCGCTCCGTCGATCATGGAAAAATCGCATGAAAAATTTCACCACTCGGCTAGTCGTACACGGGCTTGATAAAATCGCGTGAGTTACCTCACCGCTCGGCTTGTCGTGGGCGAGGTTTGATAAAATCGCGTGAGTTACCTCACCGCTCCGTCGATTATGGAAAAATCGCATGAAAAATTTCACCGCTCGGCTTGTCGTGCACGGGCTTGATAAAATCGCGTGAAAAATTTCACCGCGGTCGGTCGTGGGCGAGGGTTGATAAAATCGCGTGAGTTACCTCACCGCTCCGTCGATTATGGAAAATCCATTAACAAGATAACTCGATTTCTTGCGAATCGCGTGAAATATAATATTTCACCGCTCGGCTTGTCGT
>Ga0114956_1003679_pt1 | contig 11832 bp, 12 predicted proteins | sample MaitaG_FD_87304 | JGI IMG/M metagenome (GOLD analysis project Ga0114956, IMG submission 87304) | Marine algal microbial communities from Maine, USA - Maine_Asex2 metaG | ecosystem: Host-associated > Algae > Red algae > Unclassified | place: Maine, USA | collected 2015-01-05 | reverse complement strand
TGCTCGGTTCGATGTGGAGTTCGTCTGGCGATCGCCTTTCTGAGATCGCAGGTCAGTGGTGGACCAATCGGGTGGCCGTGATGGCCAGCGTTGTCGCCGCCGCCCAGGACCGTGGCGACGCAACGACGTCGTCGACGCCCGCCGAGCTACTCGAACGATTGGCCGGGCCGATTCACCTGCGTTCCGGACTTATCCGCTCGCCGATGACCGATGCCGAACTCGACCGGCTGGTCGACGGCCTGCTGCGTGGCGCTCCGTTAGACGACTGAAACCGGCGGTTCATCGAGTTAGCCGGCGGGGTCTGCGGCAACCACGGCCCGCACGCGAGCCTTCACCGCCGGCAGCGTTTCGGCCTCGAACCACGGGTTCTTGGTGAGCCAATGCGCGTTACGCGGCGATGGGTGGGGGAGCACCACCTGGTTCGGCAGATACGACTGCCAATTCGCGACCGTTGCCGTGAGCGTCTTGGCCCGGTCGGTGATGTACCGAGCCTGGGCGTAGGTGCCGATGATGATGTCGAGGCGATCATCGTTGAGGTGACCAAGGATTCGGTCATGCCACAACGGTGCGCATTCGGGTCGGGGTGGTTTATCTCCCGACTTGTTGGAGCCGGGGTAACAGAAGCCCATCGGGACGAGCGCGACAATGTCGGGGTCGTAGAACTCGTCGGCGGTCAGGCCGAGCCAGTCACGCAGGCGCGTACCGCTCGCGTCATCCCACGGCACGCCGGAGGCGTGAACCTTTCGGCCTGGTGCTTGGCCGATGATCGCGATGCGAGCGCCCGTGCCGACCTGCACAACCGGCCGGACGCCATCGATGAGGTGGTCGGCGCACACCGTGCAGGAACGGACCTCGGTCAACAATGCCGCGAGCTTCTTCGGTGCAAGGTCTTTCGAGTTTGTCGCCATGACCGCGGAACCGTAGTGCGAGCGGCCACCATAGGCCTATGACTCCACGAGGGCAGGCGGGAATGGCCGTGATCGGTGCCGGCTTCGGTCGGACCGGCACGTTATCGATGAAGGCCGCGCTCGAGCGACTGGGGTACGTGCGGACGCATCACATGGAAGAGGTCTTTCGCAGCCGGAAACAGATCGACTTGTGGCACGACGTCGGCCGGGGCGCCGAACCGCAGTGGGACGACATCTTCGTCGGCTACCAGGCATGTGTCGACTTCCCATCGAGCACGTACTACCGCGAGATCCTGGCGCACTACCCCGACGCCAAGGTGGTACTTACGACACGTGATCCCGACCGTTGGTACGCGAGCGCGGCAGCCACGATTTTTCGGGCCCGCGAGTTGACGCCAGCGTGGGCGGTGCGTTTCATCCCAGCTGCTCGGAAGATGTTCGAACTCACCGAAGCCACGGTCTGGGATCGGCTCTTCGATGGCCGCTTCGCTGACGAAGCGTTCGCGAAACAGGTGTTCGTCAACTACATCGAACAGGTGAAAGCTGACGTGCCGGCCGATCGACTGCTGGTGTTTGAGGTGGCGCAGGGGTGGGAGCCGCTCTGTGAGTTTCTCGACTGTGACGTGCCCGACGAACCGTTTCCACACGTCAACGACACCGAGAGTTTCAACCGCAAAGTCAGGGGGCTGAGGCTGCTTGGCGCTGCTCCCTACGGCGCAGCGGCGCTTGCCGCTGCGGCGGCGATCCGATCGCCACCTCGCTAGAGAAGTCCGCCTTGCTCGCTGAGGCTCGCAACGCTGCTGTTAGAGGCGGGCGACGTCGATGTCATACAGGTCGACGACGTTGTCCCAGACCATCGCCTGACGTTCATCGTCGGGTACCCCAGCCAGCACGTCGTCGAGGGTCGTCATCGAGTTCGGCCAGGTCGAATCGTGATGGGGGTAGTCGTTCCCCCACAACAGATTGCTGACGCCGATTGTGTGCCGGGTCGCGATGCCTTCGGCGTCGTCTTCGAACGTGGCCCAGAAGTTCCGGTCGAAGTACTCCGACGGCTTCATCGTGAGGTCATCACTGAGCTCCCATGGCGTTCGATACGCCGCGTGGTCGAGCCGTTGTAGGAAGTGGCCGACCCACCCAGTCTCGAACTCGGCCATCACAAACTTCAGGCCGGGGAACCGTTCGACAACACCCGCGGCGATGATGTCCATGATCGAATTCGCAACGGTGGTGTGCGCAAGCGTGTACCCCTTGAGCGACCCGCCTGGCGTTCCCCAGTGATCGGGCAGGCCGCAGTCGAACGAGGTGCCAGTGAAAATGTGCATCGTGACCGGCAGATTCATGTCTTCGAGTACCGCCCACAATGGGTCGTAGATCGGGTCGCTGTAGGGCTGGTCGATCGGTGTATGCGAAGGAATCGCGAAACCGCGAACGCCGAGTTCGCCAGCTCGCTTGGCTTCTGCCACACAGGCGTCGACGTCGGGCACCGCGAGGCAGCCGATGCCGATGAGTCGATCAGGGTTCGGGGCGCAGTACTCCAGGATCCAGTCGTTGTGCTGTTGGAAAGACGCGGCCTTCACCGCGGGGTCTTCGACGGCAAACGTGAACATCGACAGGCTCGGATACATAACCTCGCCGCAGATGCCGTCTTGGTCTTGCTCGGCGAGCCGTTTGTTCGAATCGACGACGCCGGGGTTGAGGCCCTCGTATCCCATAGCGATCAGCTCGTGCGTTCGCGGATCGTCCAGGCTGTTACCAGCGATGCCGAATCGGCCAACGGCAACCCGCCGCTGGCCGGCGAGATACAGGAACTCGCCCTCGCCCGGTTCCATCTTGATCGTGGGTGCGCCGTCGCCAAAGCGCTCCGCGAGGCCATCGAAGACTTCGCGGCCTTCGACAACGTGTGAATCACAGGAATAGAAACGCATGCACTTTCCCCCTTATGCGGCTGGTGAAGACAATAGAGCTAGAAGCCAGCCCGTTTGTCGACGACGCCTTCGAACGGCTCGCCCCGCTGGGCGAAGCCGAGATTTCGAACAAACCGGGCAACGTTCTTCGGCGCCCGCAGCTGGCTGGCGCCCGCCGTGTGGGGCGTCATTGCAACGTTGTCGAGTGTGAAGAGCGGATGGTCGGCGGGCAGCGGCTCGCCTGGGGCAACGTCGAGAGCTGCGCCACGGAGGTGACCAGTGGTGAGGGCCTCGACGAGGGCATCGCCGTCGATGATTTCGCCGCGGGTGACGTTCACCACGAAGCTGCCGGGTTTCATCTTGGCGAAGAGTTCGGTGTTGAACATCGCATCGGTCGCTTCGGTCAGTGGCAGGCAAATCGCGACAACGTCAGACGTGGCAAGAAGATCGTCGAGTCGATCGAGGCCCCAGACTTCGTCGACGCCGAGGGCCGGGTCGCCGGCGCCGGGAAACTCATCGACCGCAAGCGTCTCCATGCCGAACGCGACGGCTCGTTTCGCCATCGCTCGGCCCGTGCCGCCGAAACCCAGGACGCCCATCGTCAGACCATCGAGCTCGATCTCTTTGCTTCGCATGTCGACTCGGTGGGCCCATGCATCGGGACCGAGTCGAATCGCCGTGTGGATCTGACGGGTCAGCGCCAGCAGCAGGCCCCAGCCGGTGTCGGCCAGGTGACCGCCGACCAGGCCTTTCTCGCCGGTAAGCACGACATCGGAGTTGATGAACGCGTCGAACATGTACATGTCGACGCCCGACGAGATCGAGTGCACCCAGCGCAGCTGCTCGGTCTCGCTGAAGAATTTCTCGGTCATGAAACCGAGCAAGACCTCGACGCTGGCGGCATGGGCGGCTGCTTCTTTCATGTCGTGCGCGAGCGTGACCGTGCTCCCGGCTGGAGCCGCCGCAGCGATGTCGTCGAGGAAGGGCGTTGCGTCAGGCATCGTGAGGCCCTCGACAACCAAGATGTTCGTCGGACCACTCAGCTCGATCGTCGTCATTGCTGCAACCTACCTACTTGATCCTTGTCGGATCGTGCGTTTACCGAATCGTGATTGCTGCGTCGCCGATGCCGTCGAAACGGGCAACCCACTCGTCGCCCGGCTCGGTCGCGAATCGGGCAAACGCGCCGGTGATCACCTTCTGGCCGACTCGAAGCCGCTGACCATGTCGGGCGAGTTGTTCGACGAGGCGGCACAGCGAGATCGTGTGGTCATCGACGTGATCACTGGAGATGCCGGAGAAGACCTGCTCACCGTTGCGATCCATCGAAATCGTGGTCGCTGAAAGCGCAGCTGCGGTTGGTGGTGCGATGCCGGGCCCGCAGACGATGCCCCAGTTGGTGAGGCAGTCGGTGACCATCGCGAAGAAGTCCGGCGGCAGGCTGCCGGTTCGGGCCTCGTTGAGTTCGAAGCCGGCGCTGACCTCGCTGATGTAGTCGAGGATGCGATCGGGGCCGATGCTCGGGTCGTCGACGTCAGCGCCGATGGTGAAGCACATCTCGGCTTCGACGCTCAAGCCGTTCACCTTGGCGGCCTCGATGACGACGGGCGATTTCGGACCAGCGGAGAACGTGCGGTCGGCCAGCACGAACCCAAAGGGTCGTTCGTCGGCGCCGAGTTTACATCGTGAGGCCTCTGAGGTCAGCCCGACCTTCCAACCGCCGACGGTCGCGCCCGCGTCGAGGTGCTGCTGCAGAACCGCGAGCTGCAGGTCGAGGGCTTGTGGCAGGTCGACGGCACCATTGAGCCAGGCGGGGAAGTAGTCGCCGGTGGCGCGAGCGGCGAGTAGCCGGTCGGCCAGGTCCATCGTGCTCATGGAGACTCTGCGACGACGCGATTTCGTAGCGTGCCGATGCCGTCGATGTGAATCTCGACCGTCTGGCCAGCGGTCAGGAACCGAGGCGGATCGAATGAACCGCCGGTGCCTTCTGGCGAGCCGGTAGCGATGACGTCACCAGGGCGAAGTTCGATCGACTGTGACAGGTAACTGATGATCGTCGCGACCGGAAAGATCATCGAGCCCGTGTTCGCGTTCTGTCGGAGTTCGCCATCGACCGTCGCCGTCATCTGCAGATTTTGGGGATCGTCGATCTCGTCGGCGGTAACCATCCATGGTCCGATCGAACCCGAGCGTTCGAAGTTCTTGCCTGCGTTCAGGCTGTGGCGCTGCCACTCGCGTACCGAGCCATCGTTCATGCACGTCCAGCCCGCGACGTGATCGAGCGCGTCGTCGACAGCGATGTGGCGGCCGCCTCGGCCGATGATGGCGGTGAGTTCAGCTTCGTAGTCGAAGCTCACCGAGACCCGTGGCGCAACGATCGGCTCGTCATGGCCGACGAGCGTGCCGGGCATCTTCGAGAACCATGGCGGAACCGTCGGCGTCGGCGGCTGCTTGCCGGCCGGATACTTCTTCTCGTAGTTCAGGCCGGCTGCGAAGACCCGGCCCGTCAGGCCAAGGAGCGGGGCGAAGGTGAGATCGGCGAGCGTGAGGTCGGTATTGGTTACAGCTGCGGCGAGGTCGAACCACTCGGCCTGTTGCAAGAGCTGATGGAGACTGGTGGCACGATCGGGCAGCCGAGCGGTCAGATCACAAACCCCGGTTTCGGGTGTCGGATCATGGTCGTCGGTCGGGCCGAGGAGTCGGCCCACACGAGTACTTCCGGCGGCGTTGACGAACTCAAAAAGGCGCAAGATCCAAACTGTAGAACACGCCGTCGGCCGCATTTGACGAGCCAATCTGAACTCGGTGCGTACGGCTCGACGATTTCCGACTATCTTCGGGAGTCGTAGTTGAACGTAGGGGGAGAGTCCTAAGTGGAAATTTCTGTCGGCATCAACGGCTCGTCGCAATCGCACGATGTCGAGCCACGGACCTTATTGGTCCATCACCTCCGAGACGCGGCCGGGTTGACCGGCACGAACGTGGGCTGCGACACCAGTTCCTGTGGAGCGTGCACGGTGCATCTCAACGGCGAAGCGGTCAAGTCGTGCACCATGTTCGCGGTCCAGGCCGATGGTATGGAGGTCACAACGATCGAGGGTCTTGCGCCGAGCGATGACGAACTGCACCCAATGCAGCAGGCCTTCCACGAATGCCATGCACTGCAGTGCGGTTACTGCACGCCGGGCATGGTCATGGCGGCGGTGTCGCTGCTCGACGAGGTGCCGAATCCAACCGAAGCGCAGGTCCGCGAAGGACTTGAAGGCAACCTGTGCCGCTGCACCGGCTACCACAACATCGTAAAAGCTGTTCTGCAGGCCGCAGGAGGTGCCAAGTGATCCCCGCAGCATTCGACTACGTCCGGGTCGACTCGGCCGACGCGGCCCTCGCTGCGCTCGCTGAGCACGGCGACGAAGCGAAGCTGATGGCCGGTGGCCATTCGCTCATTCCGCTCATGAAGTTCCGGCTCGCCGCCCCTGCGGTCGTCGTCGACATCGGTCGACTCAGTGACCTCAGCTACGTCAACGACGCCGGCGATCACCTAGCGATCGGCGCCCTCACCCGGTTCCGCGACCTCGAAACGAACGACATGCTCAAGTCGCAGGCGGGGCTATTGGCCCACGTCGCTTCGCACGTCGGCGATCCGCAAGTCCGCCACCGTGGCACCATCGGCGGCACGTCCGCTCACGGCGATCCGGCATCGGATGTTCCATCGGCATTGCTCGCACTGCGAGCCACCCTCGTCGCTCAGGGTCCGAACGGCACGCGTGAGATCAGCGCCGACGAATTCTTCAACGGCTTCCTCGAAACGGCCTTGACGCCCGACGAGATGCTGATGGAAATTCGCGTGCCGAAAATGCCCGACGCTAAGTGGTCGTTCCAGAAGTTCAACCGCCGGGCTCAGGATTGGGCCATCGTCGGCGTATCGGCTGTCGTGAACAACGGCCAGGCCGGTATCGGTCTCGTCAACATGGACAGCAAGCCGCTTCGCGCCGAAGCCGCCGAAGCTGCTGTTGCCGGTGGCGGCGACGCCGCTGGTGCGGGAGCCGAAGCCGCGACCGGGGCGACGCCTCCGGCCGACCTGAACGCAAGCGTCGAATACCGCCAGCACCTCGCCCGGGTTCTCACTCAGCGAGCGCTGGCCGAGGCCGGCCTGTAACCGTCCTCTCAAGCGATTCTGTGCAGCAGCCCGGCTTCGGCCGGGCTGCTGCCGTTTTGGGTCGCCTGCGGGCAGTAACCTTGGCGGCTCATGCCTGACTACAAAGTCGACTCCGTTGCCGATGTGTTTGCGGGGCTCAAAGCCCACGACTACTTACCCGACGAAGGGTTGGCGACGGCCATCTTTCTGGCGATGGAGCTGCAACGGCCACTGCTACTCGAAGGTGAAGCCGGTGTCGGCAAGACCGAAGTTGCGAAGACGCTCGCAAAGTGGACCGGCGGCCGGCTGATCCGATTGCAGGGGTACGAAGGTCTCGACGCATCACAAGCCGTGTACGAGTGGGACTACTCGCGCCAGCTCTTGCACCTGCGGGCGGCAGAGGTATCGGGCGGCGCTGCTGACCGGGCCGCGCTCGAAGACGAGCTCTACACCGAACGATTCCTCGTCAAACGACCCCTCCTGCAGGCAATCTCACATGACGATGAAGTGCCCCCGGTTCTGCTGATCGACGAGGTTGACCGCACCGACGACGAGTTCGAAGCCTTCCTGCTCGAGGTGCTGAGCGACTACTCGATCTCGGTGCCCGAGCTGGGCACGTTCACGGCCAAACATCCGCCGTTCGTGATCATCACCTCGAACCGAACCCGCGATGTGCACGACGCCCTAAAGCGTCGAGCGTTGTACCACTGGGTCGAACATCCGGGATTCGCCCGCGAGGTTGAGATCATTGGCCGGCGCACAACAAGTGTCTCTCCGAAGCTGGCCAAGCTCGTGGCGGGGGCTGTCGAGCAGTTCCGACGTATGGGGCTCTACAAGCCGCCCGGTGTCGCCGAGAGCATCGATTGGGCTCAGGCGCTCGCTCGGCTTGGTTCGGAAGATCTCGATCCTGCTGTCGTCGATGCGAGCCTGGGCACGGTGCTCAAGTACCGCGAGGATCAGCAGCGCATTCGCGACTTCGGCATTCAGTCGGTCATCGACGCGGCGCGGTCGCGTGCCAGCTGAGTTCTCCGAGGGCGACACGCCCAACACCGCGGCGCTCCGCGACGGCTCACGGAGCGACCTCGATCCCGAGGAGTGGGCGCAGGTTCGCACCCTCGCCGTCGGGTTCGTCAACACGCTTCGGTCCGCAGGCGTGGTCGTGCCGGTCGGCAGCGTCATCACCTACGTGCAGGCGCTCGCCGCGGTCGGTAGTGCAGCTCGTTCGCCGCGCTACTGGGTTGGCCGCGCCACACTCATCCAACGACCGGAAGACTTCGATCTCTACGAACGCTGCTTCCGCGCCTACTGGATTGGCAAGGACTCGCTGCTCCAACAGGTCGAACCCGTCGTCGAGACCGTCGCCGTTATGTCCGATGACGAAGACGGCGGTGACGACGACGCCGGCCCGAACGAGGACGACACGACCGACGCCGACGACATCATCGAACTTCGATACAGCGCCCACGAAGTGCTGCGCGAGAAGGACTTCGCCGAGTACACCGACGCCGAACTGCGCGAGGCCGCTCGGATCATGGAACGCATGCGTATTGCCGGCACGACTCGTCCGTCGCGGCGCCGGATTCGTTCAAAGCAGATGCGCGGCCACCCGGATCTCCGACGCACCGTCCGCAACGCCCTCCGTACCGGCGGCGAGCCGGTCCGCCGTGCGTTTACGCAGCCTGGTGAACAACGGCGCCGCGTCGTCTTCCTGCTCGACATCAGCGGCTCGATGGAGTCGTACGCCAGAGCGCTACTGCGGTTCGTTCATGCATCGGTCGTGGCTCGCGGTCGCGTCGAGGCCTTTGCGCTTGGCACTCGCCTAACCCGCATGACCCGTGAACTCTCCACCCGCGATCCCGACCGGGCGTTCGATAGCGCGGCGGCCAGCGTCGCCGATTGGTCCGGCGGCACCCGCCTGGGCGAGTCGATCGGCCGGTTCAACGACGAGTGGGGCGTGCGGGGTATGGCGCGAGGAGCGACCGTTGTGATCCTCAGTGATGGCTGGGACCGTGGCGCCCCGGAGGTGATGGCCGAGCAGATGGCTCGGCTGCATCGCGTGACACACAAGCTCATTTGGGTGAACCCGCTGAAGGCCACCGCCGGGTACGCACCGCTTGCCCAGGGAATGGCCGCGGCCCTTCCCGAGGTTGATTGTTTCATCGAAGGTCACTCGCTCTCAGCACTTGAGCGGCTGGCCCAGGAAATTAGTTCTGACGAGAAAGGGGGAGTCCCCTATGAAAGAGATCCTGGACGACATCGCGACGTGGCGTAGAGCCGACAAGAAGGTAGCGATCGCGCGGGTCGTCGACATCGAAGGCTCCGGCCCACGAGACCCGGGCGCCGCAATGGCCGTAAACGAGGACGGCGCCGTTGTTGGCTCCGTTTCTGGTGGCTGCGTCGAAGGAGCCGTCGTGGCCGAGGCACTCGAAATCATCGAGTCGCGTGAACGACGCATGGTCACGTTCGGCTACAGCGACGACGAGGCGTTCGCCGTCGGGCTGACGTGCGGCGGCACGATTCACCTCTTCATCGAACCGCTCGACTGGTGAGCGACCTGACCCCCGTCTTCGACGCGCTCGACGCGGCGCTGCGGGCCGAAGAACCGGTCGCGCTCGTGAGCGTGATCGATGGCCTCGGCGTGGGCTCGAAGCTGCTCATCGCACCCGATAAGGAACCGCTCGGCACCCTCGGCAATGGCGAACTCGATCGCGTCGCGGCTCGCGACGCGTTGGCCGAACTCGAAGTTGGCCGAACTGGTCTGCGGCACTACGGCCCCGAAGGTCAACAGCGTGAAGATGCCGTCACGGTCTTCGTCGAGTCGTACGCCGCGCCGCCCAAGATGCTGATTTTCGGCGCGGTCGATTTCACCGCGGCGCTGGCCCGCGTAGCGAAGGTGCTTGGGTACCGGGTCACGGTGGCCGATGCTCGTCCGGTGTTTGCGACCAAGCAGCGCTTCCCGATGGCCGACGACATCATGGTCTCGTGGCCTGACGGGGTGTTCGACGAACACGCCGATTCACTGGGCCCGCTCGATGCGGTCTGCGTGTTAACGCACGACAACAAGTTCGACGTCCCCGCGATCGTGCGAGCCCTTACGACCCGGGTTGGGTACATCGGGGTCATGGGCAGCCGGAAGACCCACGATGGCCGAACGAAACGGTTGCGCGAATCGGGCGTGACCGACATCGGACTCAAGCGGTTGCATTCGCCAATTGGGCTCGACATCGGCGGCCGCACGCCAGAGGAGACCGCAATCTCGATCTGCGCCGAAATCATCGCGACCCGTGCCGGCAAATCCGCCCCCGCTCTCCGCGACCGCGACGGCCCCATTCACTGATATTGCTCGGTCCTTCGGACCAAGGCGTTTCCACGCAGGCGGCTTCGTTTGCATCCGAGTTCGTCGGATGGCGTTTCCACGCAGGCGGCTTCGTTTGCATCCGACTTCGTCGGATGGCGTTTCCACGCAGGCGTGGGCTAGCTGCGTGCAGCGAATGAGACGGACGCGATATCAGCGGCACGGCGCGTCGGCGCGGGCTCGTTCCATCTTCTCGGTCGTGAGTCGCGTGCGGGCGAAAGCGAACAGGACGAAGTGAGCGAGACCGGAGATGATCCACGGCAGGCGAAGTGCGGTTTCTCTGGTCGTGATGGTCTCGGCGATGGCAACCGTTGCGCCAGCCAGAAGTGCGCCGAGGGGCATCATTCCCCAGGCGAAGAATCGATAGACGCTGTTGACTCGGCCAAGAAGCTCGTTGGGAATGACGGTCTGGCGAAGACTCACTGTGATGACATTCCACAGCACGGCGGTGAACGTGAAGACGGCGAAGAGTGTCCAAACAATGGGCCAGAGCGACGACAGTCCGATCGCTATCGTGATAACCCCACCACCGGCGAGGGTTACCCCAAGCGACGGGCCGGACCCGATCCGCTCAGCCACCCTCGACGCTGACCATCCGCCGACCACACCGCCTATAGCGCCGCCCGTCGACAGAATTGCAAACTCGGTCGGACTTGTACCGAGCACTTCTTGGCCGTACAGCACCAAGGTTGCCATCGCGAGCGTGCCGAGCAGGTTTAACAAGCCAAGGATGACGGCCATCGGCCGAAACAGGTCGTGGCGCCACAGCCAGCGGAATCCTTCGGCGAGTTCCTCCTTCCACGGTCGGCGATCTTCGACAGGAGTAGGCGCCGTCGATCGCACCATCGTGCTCGGATGGATGAGGGTGACCAGAACAGCCGCGACCGCGAAGCTCATCGCGTCAACAAAGAACGGGACGGCGAACGCGATCACGAGCAGCCCTGCAGCGAGAGGAGGGCCGACGAATGTGTTCGCGACCATCTCGGCGCTCCACAGTCGGCCGTTCGCTCGTTCGAGGTGAGCTGGGCGGACGACGGCGGGCATGAATGTCTGCGCTGCGTTGTCGTGTAATACCTCGGCCATGCCGAGCAGCAGCGTGGCAACAAGCACGAGGCCGTAAAGGAGGAAATCTGCAGACGGCGTGGCTGCCGCATCGAGTTCGTCCGGGCCGAGCAGATCGCCTTGACGGGCGACAACGGTGATCGCGACCAACAACGTGAGGATCGCTCGGACCCAATTCGCACCGATCATCAGCACTCGCCGGTCGTTGCGATCGGTGATGACGCCGGCCGGGAGCGAAAAGAACAGCCACGGCAAGCGCTGTATGACGGCAACCAGGGCGATGAGAAACCCGTTTCGCGTCACCGCAGAAGCGAGCCACGGATAGGCAATCGTTCCGATGCCATCGCCGATGTTCGAGACCGTGCTGGCCGCGAAGAGTTTGTAGTACGCGACGCCAAGTTTCGACGTCACCGGTGAGTCCTCTTCGGACTCGGCGCTATCCATCTGGCGACGCGCTCGGTCGAG
>Ga0114956_1003675_pt1 | contig 11840 bp, 10 predicted proteins | sample MaitaG_FD_87304 | JGI IMG/M metagenome (GOLD analysis project Ga0114956, IMG submission 87304) | Marine algal microbial communities from Maine, USA - Maine_Asex2 metaG | ecosystem: Host-associated > Algae > Red algae > Unclassified | place: Maine, USA | collected 2015-01-05 | reverse complement strand
CTATATTTAAAGCTATAGAATCTGCCGCCCTTTTTATTTGTGAGGTTAATATAAATTTCTCTTCATTTGGAAAATTGCGCGTCAATTCGTGAATCATGCTGGTATAATCCACAGCACGCTTCCGCACGTTTAAATTCTCAAATTTTAAGCTCATAGTTTTTAGTTTTCAGTCGATAGCTAATAGTCCATAGTCCATGGTTTTCAGTCGATAGTCGATAGTTTTTACACCGAAGTAGCTTCATGTTAGTCTATCGACTACGAACTATGGACTGAAAACTATGGACTATCAACTATGAACTTTTTTATAAAATATTTGAAGTCTGCTCTTTAATTTTCTCTAACTCATCTTTCATTTGCACGACGATGCGTTGTATATCGGCAGAATTGGCTTTTGAGCCGATGGTATTGATTTCGCGTCCCATTTCTTGTGCGATGAAATTGAGTTTTTTTCCTTTTATATCAGTTTTAGTATCATTGAGTTGTTGGATGAAATATTCGCAATGCTGTTCCAGGCGAACTTTTTCTTCCGTCAGGTCGAGTTTTTCGATATAAAAAAGAATTTCTTGTTCGAGGCGATTTTCGTCAAAATCCTTCTTTTGGCGAAGCTCGGTGAGGTGCTGTGTAAAGCGACCACGCAATCGCTCAAGGCGCGGTGTTTCGTGTGGCACGAGTTCGGTGAGTAGTTCGCCGATATTTTTTACTCGCAAGCGAAAATCTGCTTCCGTGACATCGCCTTCGCTTTTTCTAAATTGGTTAAACTTCTCCAAAGCCTCTTGTACGCTTGCTTTGATGGTTGTCCACGCACTATCGTCTACGATATTTTCGCCGGGTGCGGTCACGCTTGGTATACGCATGATGGCCTGCATGAGGTCGCCCGCTTGGTCGGGCGCGAGTTCTTGGTGCAGCTCGCTCAACTCGCGGTAATACGCTCGAAAGAGTTCTTTATTAAAAGTCATCGCCTTCGCAACACCATCTTCCTGTATATCAACATTGATGTCTGCCTTGCCGCGTTTGATGCCTACGGTGAGTATCTTGCGGAGCTCCATTTCTTTTTCATTGAAGCCCTGCGGTAGCCGGAGTTTCAAATCCAAATATTTACTATTCAGCGATTTGATTTCTACTACTACGGTCTGCTCGCCGATTTTTTGTGTGCTACGCCCGTAGCCGGTCATTGATAATAACATAATTTGAAAATGCTTAAATGCTTGAATGATGAAATGCTTAAATAGGTTTTGGTAATTAGGTGATTGGGAAATTAGGTAATCAGGCGCATTTTTTATTTTTCGTTTTATGAAAAATAAATTATTGCTAATCACCAGACTTCGTTTGCAAAGATACTTTTCTAAGTGGCGTTTTTGCTATATGTTGGGAGAAATTACAGTATAGCTAAATGGTTTGAAGGCTTTTTAGTTGTTAATATCCACTTAAAGTGGATATGATTATAGTGCTTTTTAGGTTTTTTTAGTGTAAATTTGGATGTTTGAATGGGGAATATACGTGATGCGGGTATTTTTAAGTTAGGCACAATAATCAACAAAAAATGGAAACAAAAGAAAGGATAGAAGCAATAATCTCAATTGATGTCCTGGAAGAGATGAGGTCTAATCCTGATGTTCTTCAAATAGGTGAGCAATTAGAAAAGGCAATTGATAAACTAAAATCTCTGTCGAGTTGTGTGAAGTTAAAGCAGTACCTGTCAAATATGGAACAAAATCATTCAGATATTTATGTCCAAACTCTTGCGAAATCGGGAACGACATTGACCCAAATGATAATTTATCAAATGACTACAAATGGGAATATGGATTTTGACCATATTTATGATGTTTCACCTTTTATTGGCAAAATTAGGGGGATGAATAAAAATGACTTAAAAGAATTCCAATTTAGACCTCCTGTTAATGGAGAAAGGCGAATATTAAAGTCGCATTCTAACTATCATTATTTCGAGAATATTAAACAAGGGAAATTTGTATATGTTATCCGAAACGTTTTTGACCAACTTCTTTCATTTTATCATCAACATAAGAATTACTATCAGCCTGACTTGAAGTTTGAAGATTTTGTGAAAGATGCTCACATAGAAAATTGGTTTAAACTAAATGGCGAGTGGATTAAGAATGAAAGAGGTTTAGACATTATTTACCTAAATTATGAGGACATCGTTGAGAATAAGGCTGATGTGGTTAAGAGATTAGCAAAATTCCTTGAGATTGAATTAACCAATAAAGATATGAAGCGGCTTATAGACAGGACTTCATTTTCATTTATGAAACAACATCAAGGGAAATTTGGTGACCAACCCAAGCCTGAAGATGATAGTCGTAAGGAATATGATAAGTTTATTAGAAAAGGGAAGGTAGATGAAGGCAAAGATTATTTTACCAAAGAACAAATTGAAAAGTATAATGACCTTTCAAAAGGCTTCTTTAGAGATCACGAAGTAACAAAAAGGTATTTTAAGGAATAGAAAAGTACATAATATAAACTATGCCGTTCATGCAAGCTAAACGCCTGTTCGCAGCCAGTCGCGAAACACCCTCGCGTTCAACGCTGGACTGCGTAAGGTCAACAAAAAATAAAATACATGAAAAAATACATAAAAATCTACCCCATACTCTTACTATTAATTTTTGTTTTTTCGTGTAAAGGACAAAAGAAAACGGACGATACAAACGATATAATAAGCCAATCAAAACCAGCAAAAACCAACTCACCGCAAATTGATACCTACTTCACGCCGAGTCAAACCATCGCTACTTCCTACGGTCCCAACAGCATCACGCGCAATATGATCCAAGACAAAAAAGGGGATTTATGGTTTGCGACATGGGAGGGAATTATCCACTACGATGGCGATACTTTTACCAATTTCACCAACAAAGAAGGGCTGAAACCTTTTCGTGTTTTTTCTCTTTTAGAAGATAAAAACGGAGACATTTGGTGCGGAACCATTGGCGCAGGCGTGTATCATTACGATGGAAAAACGTTTACCGATTTCACGACCAAAGAAGGGCTTGTCAATAATCGGGTGACTTGCATTTCACAAACCAAAAACGGAAATATTTGGTTTTGCACCGAAGGCGGTGTGAGCAAATACAACGGGAAATCATTCATCAATTTTACAACAAAAGAAGGACTTACGAATAATGACGTCAACGCTATCGTAGAAGACAAAAACGGGAAATTCTGGTTGGGGACGAGAGGCGAGGCTTGTACTTACGATGGAAAAACATTTACCAAATTGACGAATAAAGAAGGACGTACTTTTGAGAATGTTCGGTCGATAATAGAAGACAAAAAAGGAAATATTTGGCTGGGTGGCAATGATGGACTTTGGTCTTACGATGGCAATTCTTTTAGCCATATCACCAGCGATTTTGTGGGTTATATCTACCAAGATAAGGACGAAAATATTTGGACTAGTTCGGCAGCGAGTAATATTAATAAATGGCTATTATCCAAATACCATAAAAAATCCGTAGAAAACAAAACAGCAAAAGCGATTGAAATCAAGGCTGACCATTCGATGTTTTTTGGGATTACTGAAGACAAAGAAGGCAATATTTGGCTCGGTACTTTGAATGGCGTGTATCGCTATGATGGAAATTCTTTTAACGACTTTAAAGGCAAATAAATGTAAATCAAACGATTGTACATTATTATTTATACTGCTTCACGAATAACGAATAACGAATAACGAATCAACGAATAACGAACACAAAAATGGATAAGTTTTTTAGAGAAGCCATCAAGCAAGCCAAAAAAGGCTTGTCTGAAGGTGGCATTCCAATAGGAAGCGTCATCGCTCACAATGGCGAAATACTCGGAAAAGGACACAACAAAAGAGTACAAGAAAGCAGCGTCATTCTTCATGGCGAGATGGATGCCTTCGAAAATGCAGGCAGACAAGACGCCAAAATTTACAAAGAAGCGACCATATACACCACGCTATCGCCCTGCCCGATGTGTACCGGCGCGATACTTTTATACGGCATTCCGAAAGTCGTCATCGGAGAAAACAAAACCTTCATGGGCGCAGAAGAAACCCTAAAAAGTCAAGGCATAGAAGTCATCGTCCTCAACGATGAAGAATGTATCAAAATGATGGAAGATTTTATCCAATCCAAACCGCAATTATGGAATGAAGACATTGGCGAGGAGTGAGCAACCTTAACTTCAACTTCAACTTCAACTTCAACTGCAACTTCAACTTCAACCTCAACTTCAACCTCAAATTCAAATTCAAATTCAAATTCAAGAATTTGCTACGCAAATTGTCTGTGATATTATTGTATAATTTGGCAAAGCCAAATTATACAATTGAAATTTTGAAATTGAATTTGAGATTGAGGTTGAAGTTGAAGTTGAGGTTGTCTATCTTTGCACTATGAAAAACTTGATTTTTATCCCAGCCATACTACTCATTATCCTTTCGGCTTGCGACCTGTCTGATAAGTCGGAACAGGTAAATAATAGCCTCACGATACAAGGCACCCCAGCTATAGCGAATATCTCACAACGCATTGAAGATGAACCCGATAATGCAGAACTGTACGCCCAACGCGGTAGGCTTTTTTATGAGGAAGAAGAGTACGACGCAGCCATCAGCGACCTCACCAATGCCATCAATCGCGACTCGCTCAATGTCGCGTATTACCACCTTTTGTCGGATGCTTACTTTGACAGCAACCAATCCAAACCAGCCATCGCTACCTTACAGCGCATCACAAATAAGGATTCGACCCAACTGAATACCTTATTGAAATTGGGCGAAATGCAAATGATTGTGCGCCAGCACGAAGCCTCGCTCAATACGATTGGTTTGATATTTAATCAAGACCGTCGCCATCCAGAAGGTTTCTATTTGGGCGGACTAAATTTTGAACAAATGCGAGACACCGCCCGCGCCATAAAAGCCTTCCAAACCACCGTCGAAGAAGACCCCGACCATATAGATGCCTATCGAAAATTGGGACGACTTTTTGATGCAAAAAACAATAAAATCGCCCTCAAATATTACGACAACGCCCTACGAATAGACTCCACAGACATGGAAGCATTGATGGGAAAAGGTTGGTATTTTCATCAAAGAGAGCAATTTGCAGACGCCAAAAAGTACTACGACAAAGCCGGAAAATTTCATGCTTTCGCATCGGGCGTACATTTCGATAACGGCATCTTACACCTCGAAATGAAAGACCCCGAAACCGCCCACAAAAAATTTGACCTTGCCATCAACATTGAACCACAATACGGCATAGCGTACTACTATCGCGCCGTAGCCGCCGAACGCATGGGCAAAAACATCAACATCATCATCAACGACTACCAACAAGCCGCCGCACTCATGCCCGACCCACTACGCGCTACGACCGCACTCAATAGATTGGGCGTACAATAGCTATAATGATTAAGGGAAGAGGAAGAAAATAATCTACCCCAAATGAAGCCGTTATTTTTTTTATATGTTTGGCTAAATTTGACGCGCATAGCCTACGCTACAGCCTGTCCTGTACTTGATTCGGGATAAGGAAAATTTAGTGAAACATATAAGAAAAAGAACAATTCAGACGGGAAGATTATTTTTTTCGTCTTTCCTAAATTCGATAATACTATGAGTGAACGACTACTAAATAATAATTGGGCGTATCCCCCTCCTTATCAGTCGGGGGTCGGGCTATCCGGCACTCTCTCCACTCCGCTATCGCTCCGTTACGTTCAAACAACACCTACTATCCCTTACGCGACAAACGAGCAACCACGGAATTTGTCAAAGAACTATAAATCCTTAAGTGCAAAAGAACAATTCAGACGGGTAGATTATTTTTTTCGTCTTCCCTTACCAGAAGAAAATTTAAAACAAAAAAGAAAGCAGCACCGAACTATATATATATGTTCATTGTCGGCAAAAACTGACAACGCCACATATACCAAACGATGTGATACATTAATAAAATTGACAAATGAAATTTAAACTATTACTTAGAGAATTTAAGGAATTCGCTATAAAAGGCAATATGATTGACATCGCAATAGGTGTAATCATTGGTGCAGCATTTAATAAAGTCGTTGACATCCTCGTAACTGAAATTTTTCTCCCACCGCTATCATTTATGACAGATGGAATTAATTGGGAAAACAAAAAATGGATTCTTCGACAAGCAATAACTAAAAACGGAATCACAAAACCCGAGGAAATTGCTATTGGATATGGAAAACTTATTGAAGCCGGTGTGGACTTTATAATTATAGGATTCACTGTTTTTTTAGTTGTGAAAGTCATAAATTCCATTAGAAAAAAATCTGAAGACCCATCAAATCCGTCCGAAGTAACACCAAAGAACATCGAATTACTTGATGAAATGGTAAAAAGAATGGATAAGCAGATATTACTCTTAGAACGTATGGTGGATTCTAAAAAAGAATGAGTACTAAGGGAAACATATAAGAAAAATAACAATTCAGACGGGTAGATTATTTTTTTCGTCTTCTCTTATTATTTACTCGTTACTTAATGTTCAAAGTCCAGCTATCACTACATGTGTCAAAGAACCAAAAAGTACAAATTGTCAAAACTCAAAGGGATCGACTCGATTCCGTGCATACGGCACTTTCAGGAAATCCAATGAGCCAGGTTTCACCCGTAAGAAAAACGAAAAGGTACGGCGTTCGGGCTGCCAACTAAAGCCACTTTCCCAACAGTGAAGGTTGCGATAAAGCGAGAGGTCGGGATAGGTCAGTTGTTTACGAACAAAATCGTAGCCAATGCTGCCGATATCTGCTCGCCATTTGTCGGTCACATTGAGTGTCGTACGACTGAGTCCGATATTATTTCGAGTGATTTGGATAGTATCTCTACCCTCTACAAATTGTTGGGAAATATTGAAGGAATACGTAAAACTCAAAGAGCTAATTACTTGCTTTCTCGAAGAAGACTGCCGCCTACCGCCTTCGCTTTCTGCTCCTTTGTTTTTACCAAATGCTTGGCTGATGTCTGTTGGGTTTAGGCGTGTAGTGAGCGTCAAATTTGCATTGGTAAAACGCGCCAATCGACGATTTTCACTCCATTGGTAAGTATCAATACGCCGTCCATTCCCATCCAGCGTGTAGGGGTCAAAATTCGCACCGAAATTCACATTAATGACTTTGAATAATTTCGTATTTCCACTCATACGGATATTCCCCATCTTCAATGAATCTGCCGCAAAATTATATGAACTATTAATACTCAACGCATTGAGCAGCATTACTTTTCTGAAGCGTTCTGTCGTATCTTTTTTACTAAAAAACTTACCTTCTATTTGATTGTTTATCCCATAAGAAATCGCCGCCTGACGAGTCCGCGAAGGCGCACTACCAAATATACCATTATCGAAACGCGAAAAAATCTGTCGCTCATCCGTCCGATTATCAACCTGAATACTGTCGTAATATCCCCAAACAGGCTTGAGATAATCAGGCGCGAAATTCATAGAAACATTCGGTGTCAGGGTATGCCGAATTGCTTGACCTTTCTTGCCCAGTGGCAACATACCATAAAGTCGCGTATTCAGACTCACACCGCCCGACACCTCGCGCAAAGGCGCAAAGCCGTATTGATAAGTCGTGTCAATTCGCCCATACATAATATCGGTGAGTATTTCGTCAATGACAGGCTCGCCCTCAGTATCCAATAAAATATCGCCGTTATCATCGTATTCATATATAATAGTTTCGGTAGTTTCGGTGGTAGAATCAAAATCCAATTCGCGGGTTTTGAAATACCATTTTTCGGTATAACGCACCGACGGATTGACGTTAATATATTTCAACACACGAAAATTCATCCCAATATTTGGCACATGCTCCACCCCAAAATTGACTTCATCAAAACGGTCTTTTTTGAATATCAAAGTATCATTTGTCGTTGCTCTACCGATGGCGCGTGTCCGATAATCGAAGGTGATTTTTTCGTACCAACGTTCTTTTCCGACTTTATTTTTTCTTTCGAAGGGGTAAATTTGATTTAGGGTAAAATTAAACTCAGGGAAATTGACCGTCATCAGCCGCGAACGAGTGTTCTGATTGTGCGAAAACCCGGCAGAAATAGAATAAGGCTTGCCGGGAAAACGCTTTCTCACCGAAATCGAAGAACGCAAAGTACTATTAAGTACGCTTTCAGCATCATTAAAATTGTTGGAAAAATACGTACCTGTCCCAAAATTTACACTTGCGCGAAAGGTGCGCGTCGGGTGTGCCGAGGCGTCTTGATTATGCGACCATTGGATATTAAAATCGCGTTGTGGCTTGGGTGCGACTTCGCGTATATCAAGCCTTTGATGTGAATAGCCTACGGCAAGACTGCCATTATATTTATAGCGTTTTTTATAGCTGGAGCGTGCATTCAGTCCCCATGTACCACGCGTATAGATGTCGCCCGTCACCTGCAAATCCCAAAAATCATTCATGGCTTTGTAATAACCAATATTTCGAAAACCAAAACCAAGTGTAGGTGAAAATTCGTAATTACGGGGAAAAATCAACCCACTGCGCCGACCTTGTTTGAGCGGAAAAAAGCCGAAGGGCAAGACCAGCGGCGTCGGAATATTTTCAATTTCGACATTCGATGCCCCTACTACTATAATTTTGTTGGGAATGATTTTGGCTTTACGGCTGCGTATGCCAAAATGCGGGTCAGGGTGGTCGCAAGTCGTGTATAGCGTACCTTCTGCATATACAATATCGTCTTCATTAGCGTGTTTTTGGCTACGCATATCAAATTTGACGCTGTTCGATAGCAAGTAGCCGTCGCCCTCCGTCGTGCGTACTTGGTAGACTTTTCCTTTTTGTGTTTTAAAATTATATTTGATGCTATCCGAGCTAAATTCTTGGTCGCCATCCACAAATTGCGCCTTGCCATCGGGTCCGCCCGATGCCGTCACGATATCATTTCCAATATCAAAAATAATATAATCGGCTTTGACACTCATCGACTCATACTCGACCGATGCAGCACCGTATAAATAGATTCGTTGCCCTGCCATATCATATATCATCGAATCGGCGGCACTATAATTGACCGGAACATCTAGCGAATCACTTGAATATCTTACCTTTGACACAGTTTTTTGAGGTTCTACCTGAAGGGCAAGCGTATCGGCAAGCGGCACGAGTGTATCCGCCACCATACCGGGCAAACTATCACGCAGCACTGGTTCTCCTTCTTTTTTACCCAATGAAATACCCGCATCTTGTGCTTTTCCTGCAACGAAAAAACACATTAAAACGACCATTAAGATGAAACTTGTACGGTATTTGTGCTGCATGGCTATCAATGAGTGAATGAGTAAATTGATAATGAATGAGTAAATTGATAATGAATCATAAATCAGGTATATTATGCCTTCATTCAACATTGATTATTAATTCATTTGCCCAAAAATGAACATTCACCATTAAAAAAGAAAATAATACCTTGATGTTTAACGAAAAATTAAGCCGCAAAGTACGGTTTTCCACTAACTTTAACATCCCACAACGTAGGGCTTTTAGGATTTCTACTGTTTTAGTGCACAAATTTGGAAGGGCTGTTTTGTTGCTCTGCGACGGCTAAAGTCGCCGATACGGGGCATTTCGCTTCAATTGTTATTTTGAAATTTTGATTTCAGCGAAACGTGAAAATACAATAGACTTTTTTTCAAAAGGGTACACAAATTTTCTGCGACCTGTTTTGCCCTTAACAGGGCAAGAAATTATTGTATTTTGCTTTGAACTACCAATATTTTGTCCCTAACGAGACTGTTTTACGTTTATAATGCCTCGTTGGAAGCAAAATGTCGGTAGGAAATAGTAAAATATACACCTCAAGAGTGCCGTAGATACTCAATGTTCGTGCGATTTCAATTTGTATACCCTTTTGAATCTTCGTTATGAAAATCCTTACGTAGCTTGGCTATGCGCGGTTTTCATGCCTCGAAAAAGAAAAAAATAACGGCGTCAAAAAACTTAATTTATTTATGCCTCGTTTCTTATAAAAAATTACTAAATAAAATGTCGAAAATAATTACTTACTCAATGACTTTACTGGTCTGTCTTTTTTTTCATTTCAATGTCAGCGCGCAGGGAGATGAGGGCAATGTTCAATTTCGCCCCATCAATACGGGCGAATATGACGGGTCAGTATTGCTACCGCGTCCGATAAATAAGGTCGTCATAGACCCGGGGCATGGCGGTAGAGACGAAGGCGCAGAGGGCAATAACTCGATGGAAAAACACATCAATCTGGCTATCTCAAAGAAGTTGGGTAAAAAGATAAAAGCCGGGTTTTCGGACGTTTCTATCGTGTATACCCGGAGGTCGGATATATCTTTGTCATTGTCCGAAAGAGCCGAAATCGCGAATATACAACAAGGCGATTTATTGATTTCGATACATTGTAATGCACTTAGACAGAAGAAAGTAAATGGCACAGAAATCTACGTCATCGGCGATATAGAAAATGGTCAGGTGTCGGATGTTTTCCAACGGGAAAATAAATTGGATTCGCCAAACGATTTGAGTAAACTGCAAAACTATGGCGATGCTTTTCAAGGTTACAGCCTCGGATTTGCTCACAAAGTAGACCGCGAATTACGCGATTTTGCCGGGCGGAAAAGCCTAGGTGTCAAGCGCGAACCTTTCATCTTACTACGTGCCAGCAATATGCCCGGCGTATTGATAGAAACAGGTTTTTTGACCAATAAAAATGACGAACGGTTTTTGCTTTCTGACGAAGGACAAGAAAAAATTGCCGAAGCTATTTATCGTGCATTTATAGAATACAAAGCGGAAAACGATGCTGTTACTACGTCTTTTACTCCTACAAAATCAGTACAAGAAACTACACCCTCGCCAGCAGTTGCGGTATCGCCTGCGCCTGTCACTACTACAACGCTGCCGACAATCACCGTGCCGCCAAAGGTCAGGGTTGTCAATGCGCCGAGTGTTTCTGCGCCTACACGCATCACGCCATCGCCACGTATCGTAACTGCGCCGCCTCGCACGACGCTCTTATCTTCAGGCTTCAAACGCGAAATCACTCGCGTCGATCTGCCCAAGCGCGAAATGACCAACGAGGTGCTTGACGACCTCCGCAAAAAAGCCAATTATAATGCTGACGCCGATTATATTCCGCAGTTTAGAACTGAATATAAAGTTCAATTGTTGATTCTTTCTGATGAGTTGGATAAAAATACACCGCCCTGGGACGCCGTTTTTCACCTCGATATTGAGCCTTATGGTCTTAAATTTAGTTACCTCGCTACGGGGTATTGGGATTATGAATCTGCCGTCAAAGGTCAAAACTATTGGCGTACCAACGGCTTCCCCGATGCCGTCATTTTGACATATAAAAACGGACAACGACAGTAGGAAGAATGAGTGAATGAGTGAATTTTGAATGAATGAATAGAAATGCTGTAATGCGTTAATGTTGCAATGCGATAATGCTTATAATTCATTCATACATTCAAGTTTATTTTATCATATTGTTAAAATAGGTGAATTTTGTTTTTTGTTTTATTAAAAATCCGCACATTTGGGTAAAATACCGTACAAGCGACTTTAGTCAACCTGTGCGATTGAAATAATCAAGGGTAAATTTCAGTTTTAGTCGCCTAAGATGCGTTAGCATCGACCCCGTTTGTAGTAAAATGTAAGTAAAAACCGATGTAAGGTACGTAGTACCGACACCGTTTGATGCGGTTTAACGGGGTCACTCCTACGGAGCTTAGGGAATTTTGAGAACTATTTTGCTACAAACGGGGTCGGTACTAACGTACCTCATTTCAATCGCACAGCTCGACTTCAGTCGCCATGTT
>Ga0114956_1003672_pt1 | contig 11848 bp, 9 predicted proteins | sample MaitaG_FD_87304 | JGI IMG/M metagenome (GOLD analysis project Ga0114956, IMG submission 87304) | Marine algal microbial communities from Maine, USA - Maine_Asex2 metaG | ecosystem: Host-associated > Algae > Red algae > Unclassified | place: Maine, USA | collected 2015-01-05 | reverse complement strand
TTCCGCTATTTTCCTCCAAAAAATAGTTCAATAGAACAACTATTCAACGATTTTTTGAAGAAAACTAGCGAAAAAATAGCTATTCCATATAAGCATTTCTTAAAGAAGGACAAGTCTAATTATTCACTAGACGAAATTACACGTCTAAGTTCGTCTAGTGAATAATCAATAATTAATAATCAAAACAAAAGTAAATACTAAGTAGGTTAATCAATCTTGATTTAAGGTTAATTAAGGTTAATGACTATATGCCTTCTATCGGAAATGAATTAAATTTGAGTCATGAAATCAATGCAACAAAATAATCAGATAGCTTTAGGGTTAATGGGATGTAGCCTTGGTTTATTGGCTATGTTTCTACTATTTTGGTTGTATCGAGAATACGAACAAGAACGGAGTTTATTAAAAGAAAAAAGCAGCTCTGCCTTCATCAATTCCATGAAAGAGGCAGAATTTCAATTTATCAAACAAGACTTACTGCCTTTATTAATAAACTTAAGACAACCGCACCATGATTCCATACAAATCGAGGCAATAGACTTAAATATTGATAAGGTCATCGCTCAAAATAGCCATAAACGATTGTTGATTGCTGACTCCCTAACCGCTAATCTAGCTACTCAAATTTCTATTTCTATACAAACAGATTCTTCCTCAAATGAAAGGCAAGCTGGAGGGACTTTTTTTAAGTGGCGCTTTAGAACCAATTTAGCGGATAGTCTATCATCGGTTGGACAATCAATTAATGCAGATTCTTTGACATTGCTTGCTATTAAAAAAATAGTAGGGGGTTCTCCGAAAATTAGAGATCTGCCGGGTTATAGTAATATTGTTAGAATGGAAGATTCTACGCAAAATATCAGTAGTATTCTTTCAGATCCTTATAAAGACTTAGAAAGTGGAGCTTCCTTCGCTTTATCTTTAGAAGCAACGGAAGGGTATTTCTTAAGTCGATTATTCCCTCAAATAGGATTTTCCTTATTCTTGTTTATGATTACTACACTCGCTTTTTATTTTGTATATAAAAGCTTGTTGGAACAACAACAATTAACGACCCTAAAAAATGATCTTTTTGGCAATATTACTCATGAATTGAAAACCCCTATTTCTACAGCAGGAGTAGCTATAGAAGCTTTGCAAAATTTTGGCGCACTAAAAGATCCTTCCAAAACGCAAGAATATTTGGGTATTGCGCAACAAGAATTGCAACGTCTATCTTTATTAGTGGATAAGGTATTGAATACGGCCTTATTTGAACAGATGGAAATTCCACTGCATCGGGAACCCGTGGATTTAAAACAACTGATAACTACTATTTTACGCTCCATGAATTTAACCTTTAGAGAACTACAAGCTAAGGTCCATTTTACTCCTTCGGGAGCAGATTATACGATACAAGGAGATAAAATTCATTTAACTAGTGTGATTTATAACTTACTTGATAATGCCTTAAAATATAGTCCTGAAAAACCTGATTTACAGCTGCAACTAGTAGCGAGGAATCAACAAGTACATTTAAGTATTCAAGATAAAGGAATCGGCATTGCTAAAGAATATCAACCTAAAGTCTTTGATAAATTTTTTAGAGTGCCTACGGGTAATGAACATACAATTAAAGGGCATGGCTTAGGGCTGAACTATGTTCAAAAAGTGATTAATAAGCATGGAGGGAACGTTGAGATGAATAGTGAATTAGGGAAAGGGACAACCATTACGATTATCTTACCAACTTAGCTATGAACAACACTAAAATATTATATGTAGAGGATGAACCTTCTCTAGGCAAAATTGTGAAGGAGAGTCTGGAAAGTAGAAATTATCAAGTCAAATTAGTAGCAGATGGTTTGCAGGCAGTATCCGCTTATGAGCAATGGCATCCAGATATTTGTGTGCTAGATGTGATGCTCCCTCATAAAGATGGCTTTACGATTGGGCAGGAAATTAGAGCTAAAAATTCGCTTATTCCCATTCTTTTTCTAACGGCTAAGACGCAAACAAATGATTTATTACAAGGCTTTCAATCAGGCGGAAATGACTATATCAAGAAGCCTTTTTCTATGGAAGAATTGATAGTACGTATCAAAAATTTGCTAGACCTTTTTGATAAAAAAGACCATACTGCTACTACCGAACAAATTCAATTAGGTGCCTATATCTTTTATCCTTTAAAGTATCAGTTGATTCATTCGCAGGCAACCCTACAACTTTCTCACCGAGAAGCAGAATTATTGAAAATATTCGCTACCCATCAAAACCAAGCGATTGATCGAAAAACTATTCTCCTACAAATTTGGGGGGATGATTCTTATTCTAATTCTAGAAATTTGGATGTGTATATAAAAAAAATAAGAACTTATTTGAAGCACGATACTCGTTTGACCATCGTAACGCTCAAAGGGATTGGCTACCACTTTTATGTTCCCTAAAGTACTCATTCTTTAGTTATCATAGCACACACTCGCTCTGCATCCACGGTAGGACGAGTGGTTGTTAACTCGAATAACATCGATAAAAATTAGGTAAAAAAAAGGATTACTGAATATATCAGTAATCCTTTTTTTCTAGATACCATTTAAGGTTGTTTATTTGTTTCTTAAGCACTAACATGTAGTCGAGTAAACAAATAAACAACTTTATCAAGCTTCCTCTAAAACCAGTTCAAATTGATTACTTGTATTTTTCTCGCCACCCGCTTTCAATGCTTTGTCGCCTGCAAAGAATGTTTTGTGGTCATCACCTAAGTCAGAACCAGACATTCGTTGGTGTTTTACACAAGCTACACCAGTACGTATTTCTTGACGTTGCACCCCCTCCACATAAGCCAACATACCCATTTCACCAAAGTAGCCTTTTGTAAGGTCACTCATGTGTAAAGCAGTAGTATGATAAGTAGGCAAGGTGATTAAGTGATGAAAGATACCTGCCTCTCTAGCTGCGTCCACTTGGAAGCTACGAATCATTTCATCTGCACGAACAGCTAATGGAGTTGTGTCATACTTCGCATCCATTAAAGCAGCACGTTTATAGGGAGTAACATCTTGACCTGCTTCCACCATTGCATCATACGCTTGCTGACGGAAGTTGATAGTCCAGTTGAAAGATGGAGAGTTATTATACACTAATTTAGCGTTTGGTATCTGCTTTCTTATCCGATTCACCATGTGCGCAATCTGACCAACGTGTGGTGTAGGTGTTTCAATCCAAAGTAAGTCTGCCCCGTTTTCTAAGCTAGTAATACCATCTAACACCACTCGGTCAATATTTGTACCTTCTCTAAATTTATATAAACCATTTGGCATCCGAACTGGTCGAACCAATTTGCCAGCTCTTTTTAATAATACCTCATTATCGGCAACATCATGGATAGATACTTCTTCCGCTTCCACAAAATCTAAATATTTAGAAGCTAAATCTCCTGGTTCTTTAGAGACTGGTAATTTTTGCGTCAAACCAGCCCCTTCGGAATCTGTACGTGCTACAATTACGCCTTCCTCAATGCTTAATTCTAAAAAGGCATACCGCAAAGCATTTAACTTAGCGATAAAGTCTTCGTGAGGAACTGTTACCTTCCCATCTTGGTGGCCACATTGCTTCGCATCAGACACCTGATTTTCTATTTGTAGCGCACAGGCGCCCGCCTCAATCATCTTCTTGGCTAATAAATAAGTAGCTTCTTCATTACCAAAACCAGCATCAATATCTGCAATAATGGGAACAATATGTGTTTCGAAGTTGTCTATTTCTGCTTGTACGTCTTCGCCTGCATCCAAACGACGAAATAAATCATTTAACTCAATCGCATCTGCTTGCCGTAAGAACGTATAAATTTCTTCGATTAATTTAGGTACGGCGGTTTTTTCGTGCATAGATTGGTCTGGTAAAGGGCCAAACTCAGAACGTAATGCAGCAACCATCCAACCAGAAAGATATAAATACCGCTTAGCAGTAGTACCGTGGTGTTTTTTTACAGCAATCATTTTTTGCTGCGCCACAAATCCATGCCAGCATCCTAAAGATTGTGTATAGTTAGCCGAGTCAGCATCATACGCTGCCATGTCTTTGCGCATGATAGCTGCGGTATATTTAGCTATATCTAATCCTGTCTTAAAACGGTTTTGTACAGCCATACGTGCGGCATTTTCCGAACTAATAGCAGACCAAGCATTTCCATGCTTCGCTTTAAGGGAACGTACAGCGTCAATTGCAGATTTATAAGTTGTCATAGTAAAAGGTATTTATTTTTTAAGTAATTTTTGATAGTATAATGGCTGTTTTTTCAGAAGGGGTATACTGCTGAAAAAGTACTTGCACTTTTATCTGGAAGTCGATAATTATCAGCAAGAGTGGAGATTTTATGAATCGTCCGTTTGTTTATACGATGTTATTGAGGTCTCTTTTTTCTTAACTTATGCTTCTTTTGTACTAAAAGAAAATTCTTTTAATTCTTAAAGAAGCTAGAAATAGAGGGCCATGTCTAGTAGAACAATGAAAGATAGTTAATGTATTCATAAGCGAAATTTTATTTAATTGTAGAATATACTGCAATATAGGGAAAATAATCTAATTGCGGAAATTCCGCTAATAAAATAATTTACTTTTTTTTGAAAGAATAGAATTGCTTTAATATGAAAAATTTGCTAATTTAATAAAAAAGCAGTATTTAATATTGAAATAAATAAATATATTGATGTTTTATTAGAGGTTTGGTAAGAAAAACAGAATTTGAAAAAGAATATTTTTTGAAAAATAAATGAAAAAAATAAATCGTTGGAACTAAGAAACAAATAACATAAAATATGAAGCAACCAAAACCAAGGCGAGCCTTTTTAAAAAAATCAATACAAGCAACTATTGCCACTAGTAGCCTACTAGTTCCAACTTTAGCCTGTTCTGCTCAGACTACTTTAGCGGCTGATAACGAGAGTGTAAATTTCATTGGTCCCAAAAAAGGGTATAGCCCCCAAGTAGGCACATTGGTATCCATGATGACTTGGATGAGAAAAACCATCCTTAGCCCTGTAAGAGATTTAAGTGTCAAAGAATTAGATTATTTGCAGGACGAAAATGCGAATTCTATCGGGGCTATGTTATGGCATTTAGCTGCTACGGAACGTTTTTACCAACTTAATACCTTTGATGGCAAAAGCTGGGGCGACTGGCCCGAGAAAGATGATAAAGAATTTAGTATTGCTATGAGTTTAGGAGATGCAGGTAGGTCAACATTAAAAGGGCATGATTTAGCTTTCTATTTAGAAAAACTGGAAAGAGTTAGAGCCTATTCTCTTCAAGAATTAGCCAAACGAGATGATGAATGGTTGTTGAAAGTTGATACCAATTGGATGTGGACCTATCCGACTAATAATTATTGTAAATGGTTTCATGTAGTGGAACATGAATCTAATCATAATGGACAAATCAAGTTTATTAAGAGTCGAATAAGTTAGGAATGCTGTAATCAAAATTATCAAAAAGGTACGATTGAGGGTGCTTTGACAACGGGACTAGAATTATATAATAACTGAGGAGAGATCGAGTCCATAAGTAGGGGATAACTTTAAGTTGTCCCCTACTTAACCCTCAAACAATTTTGCTACACTACTTATCTACTTCGCTCGAAGAATATATTGATGTTCCAACAAAGAGTCATTCAATTCAAATTGAGTGAACCCAGCTTGTTTTAATTCTTTAGTAATAAATTCAGGCGACATTTTCATGGCTACTGGTGGACCGGGACCATCCTGTTTTTTAAAGTCGATAACTAATAATTCTCCTCCCTCTTTTAAGCCTTTTAGCACCTTCCCAAAATAAACTGCTCTATCTTCAATATGATGGTACGTATTTACAATAAGGACTTTGTCCACTTCTTTGTCTGTTAAAGCAGGACTATCATAGGGTAGTTTGCGCAAAGTTACTTTAGGTGCATTTTCTTTGTCCATTTTTTCTTGGATATAATTTTGGAAACGGTCGTCCACATCTCCTGCGATAACATCCGCCCCTTTGGCAGCCAACTTAAAAGAAAAATAGCCAGTACCTGCACCAATATCTAAAATCTTTTTGCCCCTAACTTCCCCAATGTAAGCTAACACTTTTCCAGGTTGTTGGTAAGCATCTCTTTCGGGAGAGTCGAAGCGTTGTACCAATTCCTCAAAAGAGGTTTTGTTCATGTGCTCATTGGCGTGCGCATGTCCATGATTGTGTCCAGTACCATGATCGTACTTAAATTGTAGGACTTCTTACCCCTAATAATAATTCTTGGCAATGGCGAAAAAACGAGGATCGTTAAGAACGTTCTTTTCAGGAATGTCGTTAATGGCTTGCTTATAGGAAACCTATAAAAATCACACTTACTGCCCTTTTTAACAAAGAAATGTGTATAACAATAAATTTATGTATAAAAAAATCACATAAAATGGAAAAATGTCTCTTATTATGGATTGTGGCAAAATTTCTGCATATTAACTACTTAGAAAATATAATTTCGTTAGAAATTCAATATATTTGTAGAACTAGAACTACACACAACTAAAATATTACTGTGAGAAAACACATTCTTGCCGTTCAATACATCAATATCAAATCAATATGGGATTAGTTATTTCCTTACTAAACCACAAAGGAGGTGTGGGCAAAACGACCAGTGCAATTAATATCGGTGCTGGATTAGTCGAATTAAATAAAAGAGTACTCCTAATTGATCTGGACCCCCAGGCCAATCTAACCCTTTCCTTAGGCATTCCACGCCAAAAGGCAACTATTTATGAAGCATTAAGAGGCGAAGCTGAATTGGCACCCTATACGGTGAAAGAAGGCTTAGACGTAATTACTTCAACGCTTGATTTGTCAGGAGCAGAAATGGAACTGATCAATGAGGCGGGTAGAGAATATATTCTTAGAGAATTGCTAGAAGTAGTGGAGGAAGATTATGACTATATCATTATCGACTGTCCACCGTCTCTTGGCTTATTAACTTTGAATGCGTTAACGAGTAGTCGCTATGTTTATATTCCACTGCAAACGGAATTTTTGGCCCTTCAAGGATTGGCAAAAATCAAGCAGATTGTGGATAAAGTTCGTTTCCGATTGAATAAAAAATTGGAAATTGGCGGGGTTATCGCAACCATGTACGATCACCGAAGAATTTTGAATAGAGACGTTGTGGAAACCATTAAAAAATACTTCGGACCTAAAGTTTTTGAAACGTACATTAGAGATAATGTGGCATTGGCAGAGGCACCTGCACAGCGAAAAGATATTTTTGCGTACCAGCGTAAAAGTCCTGGAGCAACAGATTATTTAGCGCTTTGTAAAGAAATTATAGCTCGAACAGCACAGCCCTCCGGAGTTAAAGTGTAATGGTTGTGTTTTAAATTTATCATACACTCCAAAATTATTTAGTTTGAGTAAGAAAAAATTTAAGGCGGGTTTGGAAAGTCTCTTTGGCGATCCTGCGGTTGCGGGGATGAGCCCCTTTTTGGTTGACGAAAAAGAAAAACCAAAGGAAACAGTTAAAAAAACCAGAAAACGCTCTAGTTCCAAAAATTTCACCTCTGATTTAGAATCTCTTTTTTTAGATGCTTCTAGCAATAAGGTTCCAGAACAACTCGCACAAACTTCTGTTAGCAAAAGGAGGGTAGGTGACAAGAGAAGAACAGAGCAACCGGTTGTTGGTTTGGATGCCTTAATTCGCAGAACTATCGAAGAAAATAAAGATGGATTGCCTTCTGTTGCGTCTATTAGAAAACGGATCACGATTACGATGGAAAGAAAGAAGTTGGAGCAACTAAAAGTAATCGCCAAAAAGAAAAAAACATACCTTCGGGATATTATAGATGAATTAGTCTCCGAATTTTTAAAAAATAGTAAATTATAAGACGGTACTACGTAGTTAAGTACCTAACTATAAATAATCGTCATTTTATGAAGGCCTCTTTTTCCATTCTACTTCCTAAAAAAATAGTTCAATAAAGGGATTATTCAACGATTTTTTTTTTGTATAATAAAAAAATAGTCTCTTCAAAAATGACGATTATTTATAGTTAGGTACTTATTTATTTGTTTAGACTGTTTATTTACTGCTAGGTGGGAAATAAACGAATAAACAGTCTAAACAAATAAACAATTCTAATTACTTGCCTGCATGGAGCGATTAAATGAATTTAGGCTTTTTTATAATCATACCATTCATCCAGAGTTGCTGCGTATGGAACGCAAACGCAAGCGACTACTTACCTTACTTTTCCTTTCTTGTATTGTTTTAATATTCGTCTTAATCTTACAGATATATGTACATATTCTAGCGGTAACGTTAATTTTATTAATTCTCGTTGGGTTTTACATTGCTTATTTAGTGTATAAAATCCGAGAATTTAAAGTAACTTTTAAGCCGAATGTGATTAATTTAATAATGGATTTTATTGATGATGATATTAATTACGGCACATTAACGTATGAAGCAAAAAGGAAAATTCCCAAAAAAGACTTTTTAAGAAGTGCCCTATTTGCAACGGATGCGCCTTTTTATGAAGGAGAAGATTATATAAAAGGTAGTTATAGAGAGTTGACTTTTGAATTATCCGAACTAAATGTGAAGGAATATTCTAAAGTGCGAAATAGACTAAATTATATTTTTAAAGGCGTTTTTTTAGTGGGGGTGTATGCGGAGAAAAGTAAAAAAGGTCGAATTATCGTTTTGCCACGAGATTATCAACAGTATCAATCAAGAACCGTAAAAGAATTTTACTTTAAAGGTGGAAAACCAGTCAATGAATTGATGACGCGTTCTTTTGATAAGGTGTTTATCACCCTAGCAAGCAGAGGATTAAACATTGAGCAAGTCTTGTCTAGGGATATGCAAAAAGCCCTTTTGAATTTTAGAGAAAGAACCGATAAAGAAATTTATGTCTCTTTTATTGACAATAAAGTGTATGTTGCCGTAACAGAACCCAAAGATATTTTAGAACCTGAAATTTTTTATTCTAACGTTAGTTTTGACTTATTAAGAGAGTTTTTTGAAGAATTGCAGCTACTATTAAGCATCTTAGAAGATTTGGATGTTAATAATTAATTAAACTGCTTGCTTGTCGTGCCTTCCGTCTTTAACTTTGCATATCTTTTGAGAAGAAGTCAGAGGTCAGACCGTCCCGAGTGCTCGGGACGGTCAGAAGTCAGATGTATGACGTGTTCCTAGACGTAAATAGGACGCAGTCGTTAGCGTCTAGGAACACGTCATACATCTGACTTCTGACAGCGAAGCGGTCTGACTTCTGACCTCTTTTTAGACTTCTGACCTCTTTTAAATTAATACCATGAAGAACTATATTTTTTCTTTTACCTTTCTATTTTGTGCCTTATTCGCATTGCCTTCTTTTGCAGCAAATATTACTTTGACCTGCGAAGTCACCGCTTGTGAGGAAGTGGAAGAGGTTTATTTATACCAATTTGAAGGCTTTGGTTTTTCAAAACTGGAAACAGCTAAAAAAGATAAAAAAGGAAAATTTCAATTTAAACTACCAAAAGGGGACTCTAAGTTTTATTATTTAGGGAGTGATCCTACCAAATTGAAGCCCATTATTTTGGGACGAGAAGACAAAGTGACTGCTATAGGAACCTGTCAAGATTTTGGTAAAGTAACGGTAGCTGATTCTCCTTTGAATACAAAATATGAGCGATTGAAAATGGAGATTGGTCGTTTGAAAGCAAAAACAACTAAGTGGGTGCAACAATACCCGCAAACGGTGCGCAACCCGACAAAGATGCAAGAGGTGTTGGATGCTTTGGCGGAGACGGATCAAGAAAAAATTAGGTTGATAGATTCTTTTGGATCAGAATATCCGATACTGACCGAGATAGCTGCGATTAATACGTATCTTTCTTTTCCCAATAATCAAGGAGATTATTATAATGAGGTGGATTATTTTGCCAACGAGTTTTTTCGCTTCGTAGATTTTAATAATGATTTATACAATCACAATCCTTGGGTGTATGAAGCGTTTAAGGAATATGCTCGTACTTTAGCGCAAGTGAATATAGATAAGGCTTTACAACAATCTTATTTAGATGATATTTTAAGTAAGCTTCCTGCTAAATCTGGAAGCTATCAAATGGCCTTGAGTGGTATTGTAGTTGGATTAGAAGGGAGTAAACACCCTAATTATTCCTTATACGGCAAGCGATTATTAAAGGAATATGAAAAATCACATTCTGAAATAATTGCTTCTACTAAGAAAAAAATTGGTTTAGCGGGTGCTTTTTTACCGGGTGCAGTAGCACCTGATTTTACACAAATCACCCCTGCGGGAGATTCTTTGAGTCTTAGCGATTTAAGAGGAAAAGTGGTGTTGGTGGATTTTTGGGCAAGTTGGTGTGGCCCGTGTCGGAGAGAAAACCCGCATGTGAAGCTAATTTATGAAAAATATAAAGACAAAGGGTTTGATATATTAGGCATTAGCTTAGATAGAAACAAAAAATCTTGGGAAGGAGCGATTGCCAAAGATGGTTTGCCCTGGCACCATATCAGTGACTTGAAAGGATGGAAAAATGCGGTGGCTAATATGTACTCTGTCAGTTCTATTCCACATACTATCTTATTAGATCAAGAAGGTCGTATCGTTGCCAGTAAACTAAGAGGCCCTCAATTAGAAGAAGAATTAGCTAAGATATTTGGCCAATAGGATTTAAATGATGAATGAGAAATGAGAAATGATGAATCATATTTCTCATTCATCATTCATCATTTCTCATTCATCATTCATCATTCATCATTCATCATTTAATTTATGATTGCTAGAATAGCCCTCCTTTTTTTGCTATCCATCACTTTAAGTAGCCTTCAAGCACAGGATAAGGTGAGCTTTGAGGCAAGTACAGATGCCAAGCAAATTGTGGAAAATGAATATGTGCAGGTGACCTTTACCTTAAATAATGCACAAGGAAACAGTTTTAAAGCACCTGATTTCAAAAATTTTGAAGTAGTGAGTGGTCCTAATCGTTCTAATAGCATGACGATTATTAATGGTCGGCGTTCTCAGAAAATGGCCTATAGCTATACCTTGTTGCCTAAGAAAATTGGTAGTTTTAAAATTGGAGCAGCTACGATTGCTGTAAAGGGAAAGAAATTACAAACGACCCCCATTTCTATTAAAGTTTTAAAAGCCAAATCAGTTGCGAAAGGGGCGGCAGCTAAACAAGAAGTCTTTGTCAAAGTAGAAGCAGATACAACAGAAGTTTATTTAGGTCAACAAGTCATTATCAATTACAAATTATACACTACCGCAGATATTGAAAATTATGACATTGTAAAAGAAGCAGATTATCCTGGATTTTATTCTCAAGATGTCCGTCGATTTAATGCAAGGGTTATTCGAGAAGTAATTGATGGGGTACAATATACGACTAAAGTATTGAAGCGTATTGCGCTCTTTCCTCAACAAACAGGCTTGCTGACAATTGAGCCGATGAGTCTTCGTTTAGGGGTTATTGTAGGTAAAGCGAGAACGAATAGTTTTTTTTATAACAATAAAATAAAACCTGTTAACGTCAAAACCAATGCGCTATCGGTAAATGTTAGGAATCTTCCGCAACCACAACCCGATAATTTTAGTGGTGCGGTAGGGACTTATAAAATCGCTTTTAATTTAAATAGAAATAAAATCACGACCGATGATGCCGTTTCTATTACGCTAGCTATTAGAGGAGATGGAGATATTAAGCGATTGCAACCACCCAATTTAAATCTACCTACAGATTTTGAAATATACGATCCCAAGGTAATAGAGGAGCAATCTCAAGAGCAAGGAGGTTTGTTGAGTGGCTATAAAAAAATAGAATATTTAATGTTGCCAAAGAAACC
>Ga0114956_1003670_pt1 | contig 11851 bp, 8 predicted proteins | sample MaitaG_FD_87304 | JGI IMG/M metagenome (GOLD analysis project Ga0114956, IMG submission 87304) | Marine algal microbial communities from Maine, USA - Maine_Asex2 metaG | ecosystem: Host-associated > Algae > Red algae > Unclassified | place: Maine, USA | collected 2015-01-05 | reverse complement strand
CACCTTAATGTCAGCATGCGATTCTAGCTTGTTGATGCGTGCTTATAAATCAGCATTTGATACGTTCAGAATGTATGCGGTTGCAGAAATTCCAGATTTTGGTTTTGGGTATGAAGTAACCATTCGTGAACATAAAGCGATATACGATGCTGCTATCGCTCGCGACGTGCCGGCATGTCTTGCCGCAATCGAAACTCACCTGACGGTTTATCAGCATAAAAACCGCTCGGAAACACCGCTGCCACCAAAAGGACAACCTGTACTCAGACCGCACCAGTCGAGTGCGACCAACAAGCAATGAGGCAAACTATGTTGTGTTTGTCCAACGGCTAACTATGGAGTATTCCAAATGAAGAAAATATATACCGCCGCTGCAGAAGCTGCATTGCGTACCGTCACCCTTGCCGATATGAGAGAGGCGAAGAGTAGACGCAAGTTGGTCCAAGTGACTGCCAACACAGCGGATGAGGCGAGTGCAGTGGGGGCCGCTGGCATTGATATGATGATCTGCGATGCGGCCAATGCGCATATTGTCAGGGCTGCCAACAAAACGACCTTTTGTACTGCTGCAGTTAAATTGACCGAGCATGCAACGGTTGACGATATTATGCGTGAAGCCTACCGCGTGCTGCACTTAGGTGTCGACGCCATAATACCTGCGCGCAGTTTTCACACAGTCGAGCTGCTTGCTCGTGAGGGTATTCCTGTCATGGGGCACTTGGGGTTGGTGCCGCGCAAAAGCATTTGGGTGGGTGGGCTTCGTGCTATAGGTAAAACGGCAGATGAAGCGAAAGATCTGTTCCTTGATTTCAAGCGCCTCGAAGATGCTGGTGCGTTTGCCGTGGAGTCTGAAGTGATAACCGGCCCCGTGATGGCAGAGATTGCACCGCGCACCAGTCTGATTTGTGTCTCCTTGGGTTCAGGTACCGGAGCTGATGTGATGTTTCTTTTTATGAACGATCTTTGTGGGGAAACAAAGAATCCACCAAGGCATGCGCGTGCTTTTGGTAACTTGGGCTCTATGCAAGAAGCACTTTATAAAGCGCGTATACAAGCATTAACTGACTTTAAGCAAGCCTCTATGAATGGGGATTTTCCGGCGCCAGCTGAAACGCCAAATCTTGATGCAAAAGAGCTGGAACAATTTCACGCTGCGTTGAGCAAACTATAGGTAAGCAGTAAGCAGTAAGCGGCACGCCATAAGGAATAAGCTATAAGGCAAAAGCTATAAGGCAAAAGCTACAAGGAACAAGGAACAAGGAACAAGGAACAAGGAACAAGGAACAAGGAACAAGGAACAAGGAACAAGGAACAAGGAACAAGCTGTCAGTCAGTTAACCTGATAATGTCAGCTCATAAACTAGAACTGTATTTTATTTCTGATGTCGATTAACACCGAACCCGATAGGCTTGCTGTTTTTGTCAGGGTGACGTGGGTCGGGTCCCCAAATCGCTTGATAGTTGTCTATCGTGCGGCCTGCTCGTTGAAATAGAACTGCGGCGAGAATAAGGGCTAACCACCAAGCAAGAATGACAAGCCACATCCAGCGTGGTGCGTTCAAAAACCAAAGCCCTGCAATGATCGCTGCGCATCCGCAGTAAGGCACCCGCAATGGCGATAAGGGCTCCGCCCCATTGCTAGTAAAGATGTCCACGCCACCACTCTCTTCTGAGCGTATTAGGTGCGCGCAATCTTATTTTAAGAATCAATGGTGTTCAACCAGATAACGCTGTCGAGTTACCAGTAGACATCATTTCTGGTGCGACAACCAGGCAGCAAAAAAGGCGAGTTTGAAAAACTTTTTTGAGTTTTTAAACTTGAGCAAATTCAACTCAACTTCTCAGGCCTCGGTGAATATCAGCCGACTGGTCTTGAAGAAACCGCGACCCAAAATTAACTGCCACTCAATAAATATTATCGGCCAGAAATATATCCATGCGAATACGTTCCTGCGATTCAACGATGGGCTTGTCTTCGCAATAAGCACGTAGCACGCGCATGGCGCTGCGTGCGATGTGATCAGTATTTTGAGAGATGACAGCGTCCACTTGTGCTTTCGCCAGTGCTTTGCGAACCGGGTCGGAGAGTTCGTGCATGATGACGACGGGAGACTGGTCGGTATTATCCAGCGCATCCAGGATGCCTATGTTGCCTGCCGCAATCGAATAAAGCCCCTGTAGTTGAGGTTCGTTTTGCAGCAGCTCGCTCGTGGTTGCTCGATTTTTTTCTGGATCAGATTCACATTCGAATACCGGCAGGAGTTGCAGCCGTGGGAAGCGCTCTTCAATCACCTGACGAAAGCCGAAAAAGCGATCAAATTGGTCGCGTATTCTCAGTGACCCAGTAATCACTCCAATTTTTCCATCTTGCGCTCCAATGAAGCGTCCCATCAAATTACCAACAACGCGACCCGCAGACACATTGTCAATGCCCACGAAGTGGTGCCGCGATGAATCTGGAATGTCGGACACGAGCGTGATGACGTTGATGCCGCGTTCAACCGCTCTGCTTATGGCTTGTTTGACGCCAGGCGCATCAATCACAAATGCTCCAACACCCTGGTGTTGGTCTGGGTCGATACCATCAAGCGCTTCAATGAGGTCATTACCATCAGAGAGTGAAATTTGATGTAAATCACAGATGATCTCGACATCATTAAATGCAGCAGTGGCCACCTTGAGCGAGCGCTCCATGTCGACAACGAAATTGCTTTTGCGATTGGGGGTTAGAAATTTGAACCGGTACGAGCCTTTCGCAGCTTGTAGGAAAAGTTCTGGAATGTTCTTATTTTGCAGCTCTTTGACAGCTTCTTCGACCCTTTTTCGTGTTTTCTCACTGACTCGTGTACGTCCATGCAGTATTCGATCAACCGTCGCTGTGCTGACGCCAGCATGTTCGGCAATTTGCAATATTGTCAATTTATCCATGGCAAACAGTTTAGTCGAAATACTCTGTGTTGAGAGCGACGTAATACATCATTTGAGGGTATTTAAAATAATAATGATTGAAATACATCATAAATATGTTATTTTGATTGCATCATATGATGTTAAGCACTCACGGTAAGCAGCACAGCAATTTGAATGACCCACCTTGAGGCAGCTCTCTTATGACGCCAGTGGCCAGTGCAAACGCAGGTTGTTGGGAAAATCCACCCGGGTTTCTGGCTGGCAATACATGCCGTTAGTGGGACCACTAATAGGAATAAATGCAATGTTTATAAAATTCACGATCGCAGTACTGACAGCTACCTTGCTGTCCTCCTCGGCGTTGGCGCAGACTGAAGTATCGGTGTTGCGGGTCGAAATCGCCGATGAAGTGCAGAAGGGTTACTACGCCGATCTTGCGACGGCCTATGAAAAGGCCAATCCCGATGTCAAAATTAATCTTAAATACATCGCCAATGAAGCGTACAAAACCAAGCTGCCAACCTTGCTGCAGTCAGATGCTCGTCCAGATGTGTTCTACAGCTGGTCTGGCCTTACGCTGGTGGAGCAGGCGGAAGCCGGGTTTCTTCGAGATATTTCCGGCGTTGTCAGCGAAGAGACTTTAGGTACGATTCCCGAAGGCACAGTCGAGGCCTATCGGGTCAATGGTGAACTAGTGGGTTTGCCACTGTATGCGGCAGAAGTTGTTTTCTGGGTCAATACAGCACTGACTGAAAAAGCCGGTGTGGACCATACCAGTATTAAAACATGGGGCGATTTTTTGGCTGCCGTTAAGACACTCAAAGATGCTGGCATTACGCCCATCATTGCCGGTGGACAAGACAAGTGGCCGTTGCACTTCTATTGGAGTTTTTTGGCGCTTCGCGAAGGTGGGGCGGACACATTGCCCATGGCTACCGGTGGTGAAGGTGAAGGGTTTTTGGCTGAGCCTTTTGTCAAAGCGGGTGAAAAATTTCAGCAACTTGTCGAACTTGAACCGTTTCAACCGGGTTTCATGTCGACCAATTTTGAAACGGCCACCTCATTATTCAGTAATGACAAAGCAGCCTTTCACCTGATGGGTGAATGGGCCTATTCAGCGATACAAGATCAGGCAAGTAAAGGTGCTCCGTTGGCTGACGAAAACCTGGGTGTTTTCAGTTTTCCGATTGTTGAAGGCGGCGCAGACAACGAAGGACGAGTAACTCTTGGTGGAATTAACGGATGGGCTGTCACAAAAGATGCACCCGATGAAGCCGTGGCCTATATGGAATTTATGCTTGAGCAGGAAAACCAGCGTAAGGCTGCTGAGTTAGGAATCTATATACCGATAACCGGCGGTGCTGAAGACGGTATCAGCAATCCTTACTTCAAGAAGATTGCTGAAGATCTATCAAATTCCGAATACCACCAGATTTTTCTGGACCAGTTTCTTGGTGCCTCAGTAGGTGCCACTGTGAATGATGTGTCGGCGGATTTAGCTGCCAAAGTGATTTCACCGGAGGAGGCTGCAAAGCAGGTTCAAGAAGCCTGGGATTTTCGTTAAGCCTTATCTTATCGTCGCTGGATAATTTGTTGTAAGTGAAAATTTTTCTTGTACAGATTGCACGGTGTTGGAACCAATTCGTAGGCCGTCCCGATAGCTGGGCGGCGTGCGTTTTATTTCGCCCTTGATGGAGCCACTCATGTCAGTTACACAACAGGAATTGGTTCCGGAAACGCTTTTTGAGCGACTTCGGCGCGGCCTCACCAACGGGCGCTTTGCTGCCATCATTCTGTTATTGCCGCCAGCGCTCATCTTATTCAGCTTGTTTGTGATTGTGCCGTTAGGTGAATCCGGCTGGTATGCATTTTTTGACTGGAACGGGTACGGTGAGCCTGTCGACATGGTCGGCTTACAGAATTTCGAACGGCTGTTTGGACATTCGGTATTTCATAACGCGGTTGGAAATACCGTCAAGATAGTGGTGGTGTCGCTTGTGATTCAGATGCCTCTGGCGCTGGGATTGGCATTACTTATTTATAAAAAGACACCGACCAATGCCGCCTTTCGCTTGATATTCTTCCTGCCCTATATTCTTGCCGAGATTGCAGCTGGGCTTATCTGGAGTTTCATTTTCGATGGTAACTATGGAGTCAGTGCTGGTATAACGCAGGCCATGGGCACTGAACCTTATTTTATATTGGGTGATCGAGACTGGGCATTTGTTGCCATCATGACGGTGATCGTTTGGAAGTACTTTGGCTTTCACATGATGATCTACATTGCGGCATTGCAGGGGGTTCCTGACGATCTTTTAGAAGCTGCACGAATTGAAGGAGCCAAGCCGCTCGATGTTGTCAGGCATGTACAGATTCCGCTGATAAAGCCTGCCATTATGGTCAGTGCTTTTTTTGCCATTATCGGTGCCCTACAGGTGTTTGATGTGATCATCCCGCTAACCAATGGAGGTCCTTCAAACTCTACGCACACGATTGTTACCTACCTCTATACCTTCGGTCTTACACGTTTGAAAATTGGATTTGGCAGTGCTGTTGGTGTCGTTCTTTTTCTCTCAGCAGTATTGATTGCGGTGTTCTACCAACGAATGGTGCTCAAGGAACCGCAATCATGAGTCAAGTACAATTTTTTCGTCAATTAGCAAGGCTTGCCATTTTATGTGTGGTTTCGATGTTCGTACTGGGCCCCTTAGTGGCCACGGTACTGGGCGGCTTCAAGAGCAATACCGAAATACGCATCAACGCTATTGGCCTGCCAGAATCATGGCAACTCGAGCACTATGCCAACATTGCTAGCAGTCCGGAATTTTGGCGCTATCTGTTTAACTCTCTGGTGATCTCGCTTTCATGCGTGTTTCTAACCTTGTTGGTGGGTGCCGCTGCAGCTTATGTGTTTGCACAAATCCGGTTCTTCGGATCACGCATGCTGTTTTCCTACTTGTTGTTAGGTTTGATGTTTCCGTTTGCCACGGCCATTTTGCCGTTGTTCATTAAAGTGCGCGATATCGGAATTTTAGACACCTATTGGGCGGTTATCCTGCCGCAGACAGCCTTCGGGCTCAGCCTAGCCATACTACTTTTTCGTACCTTCTTTCAGCAGTTGCCTAAGGAGTTGTTTGAAGCTGCCTACGTTGACGGCTGCGGATACGTGCGGTTCTTCTGGCGTTTTACGCTACCGCTTTCTACGCCCATTCTGGCAACGGTCGGTACGTTTGTTTTTGTACAGAGTTGGAATAACTTTCTGCTACCACTGGTCGTGCTGAATTCGCAAGAGGTGTTCACTTGGCCGCTTGGCATGATGCAGTTTCGTGGTGAATATCTGACTGACTGGAACTTGGTTCTGGCGTTTGTCACGCTCACTATCTTGCCTGCCATTCTGTTTTTCATGGCTGCACAAAAATACATTGTGGCAGGACTGACCGGTGGAGCGGTGAAAGGTTGAGCGTAACCTTTGCCAGCAGAAATTCCTATGACGCGCTCATTTAACCCAATCACCTGTACCACCGGAGTGAGATGACATGGCTGATGTGCAGCTACAAAAAATCAACAAATGTTTCGGATCGTTGGAAGTAATCCCTAGTCTTGATCTTTGTATACCTGATGGATCATTCACGGTGCTTGTAGGCCCCTCGGGTTGCGGTAAGTCTACGCTGCTGCGCATCATTTCTGGTCTTGAGCGACCGACTGCCGGCAGGGTAAGCATAGGCGGTCGCGATGTCACCCGAGATGAACCCTGTGAGCGAGGCATATCGATGGTGTTTCAATCTTACGCACTGTATCCGCACATGAGCGTTGCGCAGAATATTGATTTTGGTCTTCGATTAGCAAAAGTGCCGGAAGCTGAGCGTGAGGAGCGAGTGAACGAGGCCGCACGAATATTACACTTGGAAGAACTACTTGATCGTAAGCCTGCGGCTCTCTCTGGAGGCCAGCGGCAGCGTGTTGCCATTGGACGCTCTATCGTTCGCAAACCCAAGGTGTTTCTGTTTGACGAGCCACTATCAAATCTTGACGCAGCCTTACGTACACAAATGCGTGTGGAGCTAGCGCAGCTGCACGAGCAATTCACGGCAACCATGGTTTACGTCACTCACGATCAGGTAGAAGCGATGACGCTTGCTGATCAAATTGTGGTGATGAATGCCGGCTGTATAGAACAGGTTGGACCGCCTATGGATCTTTATGAGAAACCGCGCAGTGAGTTTGTTGCCACTTTCATCGGTTCTCCCAAGATGAATTTACTGCCGGGCAAAGCCATTGGTAGGGAAGACATTAGTCGCGTTGGCATTCGCCCGGAACACATTAATCTTGATGAGGTAAGAGGCGACTGGCCTGCAAGAGTACTCATGGTGGAGAATTTGGGAAGCGACACCGTTGCCTACGTGCAAGCAGATGGGTTAGGGCCGATGACGGTTCGTATCTCTGGCCATCGACACCTTGCCAATGGCAGTAGCGTATTTCTGACCCCCGAAGCTGAACATACCCATCAGTTCGATGCCGATGGAAAGCGTCTGCAGGTACCGAGTGAACTCCCAGCACACACGAAGCTGCTGTCTCAGTGAATAACACCAACACCAATCCCGGCAAACAATTTATAAAAAGTATCTGATGCTATGAATCCCTATCAAAATTCGACCCTACCTATAGACATTCGGCTCAACGACCTGCTTTCGCGAATGACGCTGGAAGAAAAGATTGCTCAGATGCATGCGGCTTGGTTATTTTTGGCTGAGAATGGAGATCACAAGATTCGCACTGATCGTTTTACCGGTGCCTCTGAAGCAGATGCCGTGAATCGAATCTTGTCTTTCGGCCTTGGGCAAATAACGCGGCCTTTGGGCACTCGTAGTGTGGAGCCTCGACAGGGTGTACGCGCACTGAATCGACTACAAAAATTTCTGATTGACGAAACTCGCTTGGGTATTCCTGTTCTCTCGCATGAGGAATGTCTGTCGGGATTGATGGCACGTGATGCAACGATGTTCCCATCCTCGCTTGCCTATGGTGCAACTTGGAATCCTGAACTGATTAAAAAAGTTGGCGCAGCTATTGGTGCGGAGTGTTTGTCAGTGGGTGCAAGACAGGGCTTGGCACCGGTTCTCGATGTTGCTCGTGATGCTCGCTGGGGTCGAACCGAAGAATGTTTTAGTGAAGATCCTTACCTTACTGGTTTGCTCGCCACGCGCTATGTTCAGGGGTTGCAAGGTGAAGATCGTCAGGTGCTGGCCACCTTAAAACATTATGCGGGTCACTCTTTTAGCGAAGGTGGAAGAAACCACGCCCCGGTGCATTTGGGCTGGCGTGAATTGAATGACGATTTCTTGCTGCCTTTCGAAATGGCCGTAAAGCTGGGTGATGCTGGCTCTGTCATGCCTGCTTATCACGATATTGATAATGAGCCGTTACATGCATCCAAGCATCTACTCACAGAGGTACTTCGCGAGGACTGGGGATTCGACGGGTTGGTTGTTGCCGACTACGTGGGGGTCAGCTTGCTTTATACGCACCATGGGGTAGCGGCGGATTGTGCCGAAGCGGGAGCCTTGTCGTTTAATGCAGGCCTTGATGTTGAACTGCCTGGTGATGACTGCGCCACACACTTGAAAGAAGCACTTGATCGCGGCCTGATCTCGACGGAGACCATTGATGAAATCGTACGCAGAGTATTACTGGAAAAAATGCGTTTAGGATTGTTTGAAAATCCCTATACCGATGAAGACGCTATTGCCTTGCGCACACCGGCAGCGGTTGAACTTGCAGGAGAGGTCGCAGAGCAGGCGGTCACTATTCTGGACAATAACGGTGTGCTGCCCTTGAATAATTCTGATCGCATAGCGGTGATCGGACCCACTGCTAACGACCCGCTGGCATTGCTTGGTGATTACACCATGCCAGTTCATTTGATAAATCAGGATGAAGTGGAAAGCACCGCCAGCGTGGTAACACTACTTAAAGGTTTGCAGAATGCCTGCGGCGAGAAACGCGTTAGCTTTGCGCAAGGCTGCTACATTCTTGAAGAGCGTGGCGCTGGTGCACCGGTATTCCCTGGAGATGTCAGCGATAATACTGATCTTACTATCGCATCAAATCTTTCAACACGGCTGGACCTTGTGGATGAGGCGGTTGCCGCAGCTCAGGCGGCTGACATTGCCGTGGTCTGCGTAGGTGATCTATCAGGCATTTTTCAGACCGGTACCGTTGGCGAAGGATCGGATGCAGACACGCTTGATCTACCGGGTGTTCAGCAGACTTTGCTTGACGCCATAGTGGCAACAGGAAAACCGGTCGTACTCGTTCTGACCAGTGGGCGCCCATATAATCTTGGTGGTCAGGAGTCAAAGCTTGCAGCTCAGGTGATGGCCTATTTTGGTGGCGAGCAAGCGGGCAATGCTTTGGCCCGAGTGCTCACAGGTGCGGTAGAACCGTCTGGTCGACTGACATTGTCCGTTCCCCGTAACGCCGGCGCCTCTCCTTATTTTTACAATCATAAATTTAAGAGCACCGGTACACCCGTTGCCCGCCACTTTGGCAGTAGCTATCCCTTTGGCCACGGTCTTTCCTACACGCAGTTCGACTATAGCGATCTTAAGTTAGGCGCTGAAAAAGTGAATATTGATAGTGGCGAGGTTCGTCTGTCGGTCACGCTGCGTAATGTAGGCGTGCGACCGGGTTTCGAGGTGCCTCAGTTGTATGTGCGCGACACGTTGGCATCGTTAGTCAGACCAATTAAGGAGCTCAAATGTTTCAGCCGTGTTCAGCTTGATGCAGGCGCGGCCGTCAGAGTGGAATTCGTTGTACCGGTAGACATGCTTAATTTTACCGGCCCATCGGGTGTGCGTATCGTTGAACCTGGCGAATTCGAATTGATGGTGGGTTCTTCAAGTGCCGACATAAAACTGCAAACCACGGTCGAAGTCACTGGTGATGTGCGCACACTTGAAAGTAACTGGCGCATGGAAAGTCACTGTGAAATAACGACCCTCTGATACGCCGAATAATAAGTACATTCTGATTTTTATAAGCACGACTTTTATAAGCAAGATTTCTTCTAGCTAGATTTCTATAAGTAAGAACTCTGTTAGCAAGATTTCTATAAGTAAGAACTCTGTTAGCAAGATTTTTGTAGGTGAGAATTATCCAAGCAAGAATTCTGTAAGCAAGAGTTCTATAAGCAAGAGTTCTATAAGCAATAATTTTACTAGCGCGATGTTTATAAGCGCGATTTCTACAAGCAATAACGCTACAAGCAATAGGTAAAAAAATGAGTACAGGATTTTTTGGTGATATTGAACGTATCCACTATGGCGGACCCGACAGCACAGACCCGCTAAGTTTTCGACATTACCAGCCCGATGAGATGGTCATGGGCAAACGTCTTGAAGACCATCTGCGATTCGCTGCGCGTTATTGGCACAGTTTCGTCTGGCCAGGAAGTGATCCATTTGGTGGTCAAACTTTTGATCGTCCTTGGTTCGGTGATTCGCTCGATGATGCAAAGCTTAAGGCGGATGTTGCCTTCGAAATGTTTACCGCTTTAGGCGTACCGTATTTCTGTTTTCACGACTTGGATGTACGACCTGAGGGTAAGAGCTTTACAGAGAACACCCGGAATCTGCAAATCATGACGGACTACCTTGGCGAAAAAATGGATGCCAGCGGTGTAAAGCTGCTGTGGGGTACCGCCAATTTGTTTTCTCACCAGCGTTACATGAGCGGTGCGGCGACTAATCCTGACCCAGACGTATTTGCTTTTTCTGCAGCCACTGTTAAGACTTGTATGGATGCCACCAAAAAGCTCAAAGGCGAAAATTACGTTTTATGGGGTGGTCGCGAGGGTTATGAAACCCTGCTCAATACTGACCTTAATCGGGAGCTTGATCAGATGGGCCGGTTTCTGAATAAGGTGGTTGAGTACAAACACAAAATCGGTTTTGAAGGCGCCATCCTGATCGAGCCAAAGCCACAAGAACCGACCAAGCATCAATACGACTATGATGTGGCAACCGTCTACGGTCTTTTGCAGCGCTGTGGTTTGGAGGATGAGATCAAGGTTAATATCGAGCAGGGTCACGCTATTCTGGCCGGACACTCTTTTGAGCATGAGCTGGCAATGACTAATGCGTTGGGCATTTTCGGATCGATCGATATGAATCGCAATGACTACCAGTCAGGCTGGGATACCGATCAGTTCCCCAACAACGTTCCCGAGATGGCACTAGCCTATTATCATGTTCTACAAGGTGGGGGTTTTACCAGCGGGGGTACTAATTTCGACTCTAAGTTACGACGACAGTCGATTGATGCCGATGATTTACTGATCGCCCATATCGGTGGTATGGACTGTTGTGCCCGAGGCCTCAAGGCTGCGGCTGCGATGATCGAAGACAAAGTCTTGTCAGCACCGTTGGATGAACGCTATGCCGGTTGGAAGGACAAAACCTCAACACAAATGCTTGATAGTTCTATGGGGCTCGACGACATTGAGGCGCACGTTTTAGACAATGACATTAATCCTAAACCAATATCAGGAAGTCAGGAGAAGCTTGAGAATATAGTTAATCGCTATGTCTAATTGTTGATTTCCTATTCATTGGAATGTACTTCTAGCAGGTGCATAAAGCTAGCTGCCAATAAGACTTCCTTTGGACAGCCGAAGGAAGTGATCGGTGGCGGGGGTTACTGGGTCTACTCAACGAATGGGATTAGCGGTGAAAAGCATGACCCCCTTACTACTTAGAGCCACCACTAACAGATTGATTTAAGCCAACCATTTTCCCAATAGACTGAGCCAATTTCTCCATAAATGTTGATACCATCTTCGAAGGTTTTATAATATGCCGAGCGATGTATTTTTCATAAGTTAATCCACTAATCGATACGATAACGCACCCCAAAACGTTATACCCGTAAGAAGTGTATTTAT
>Ga0114956_1003665_pt1 | contig 11857 bp, 8 predicted proteins | sample MaitaG_FD_87304 | JGI IMG/M metagenome (GOLD analysis project Ga0114956, IMG submission 87304) | Marine algal microbial communities from Maine, USA - Maine_Asex2 metaG | ecosystem: Host-associated > Algae > Red algae > Unclassified | place: Maine, USA | collected 2015-01-05 | reverse complement strand
TGATACCACCAATAATTTTTTTCGAAAACAGTATTTTTCAATATTTTTGACACCCAATGTAATGAATCATAATTTTCAACATACCTTACATAACTACCAAAATTATCTACAAAAACTGCGTAACATAAAAAATAGATAAAAAAAATTGCAACAGTGTGTTTATATTTTTTTAATAATAATAAACCTGTAACTGCTGCAATAATTTCTATTACAGTAATTATATTAGAAAAATTATAGTAAATAAAAGTCTCCACAAAATGTGTTTCTTATTGTGGATAATTAGCTCCTGGTGGATCGCCATGATTTCCCATATCCATTCCTGTAGCACCTTTAATATCTTTATTTTTACCATCTAAATTTTGTGTTGGTACCATAAAAATTGTTGTTAAGCCACTTGGGTCTTGTTTTGTAATATTAACGCCTAAATAAAAACGCACACCATTTACATCTTGATTGTCGTTTTTTATTTGGTTTAAAAAATTTTGCATGTCTTCTAAAGAATACCAAGAAGAACGGTTATCTTCTTGTCCTGCAGCAGATCTATTAGCAGAGGCTCTTAAATTTGTCCAGTTATCGTTTAAATTTTTGGCTTGCTCAGCCGTAATCTTACCTTTTAATTCTGCCATAGTTTTTTTAGTTTAGTTAATTAATAGCTTTTAAATTTAATTCTTTTATAATTGTTTACCAAAAACAGTTGTCTATTTTGGTTTTTTTCTTGAGATAAAGCGCTTTTATAAGATTAATTTTAATAGTTACAAACATTAATACTGCAATTGCCTACCCTAACCAACCTTCTCTATCCAAACTTCTATATTGAATAGCTTCGCTTAAATGACTACCAACAATATTTTCTGCGCCTTCCAAATCTGCGATTGTTCGTGAGACTTTTAAAATACGATCGTATGCTCTTGCCGAAAGATTTAAACGTTCCATTGCTGTTTTTAAAAGTGTTTTAGAAGCATCGTCTAACTTACAATATGTACGAATTTGTTTTACATTCATTTGCGCATTATAATGCACAGTTTCAGATTCTGCAAAGCGTTCGGTTTGTTTTTCTCGTGCTGCAGTAACTCGTTTTCTTATGTCTATTGAAGACTCACATTTACGTTCGTCTGATAGTTTGTCGAAAGGTACAGGAGTTACTTCTATGTGTATGTCTATTCTGTCTAACAATGGTCCAGAAATTTTACTTAGATAGCGTTGCATTTCTGCAGGACTTGAGGTTATTGGCGAATCTGGATCGTTAAAATAACCACTTGGACTTGGATTCATACTAGCAACCAACATAAAAGAAGATGGATATGTAACTGTAAATTTTGCCCTTGAAATAGTAACTTCTCTATCCTCTAAAGGTTGTCGCATTACCTCTAAAACTTCTCGCTTAAATTCGGGTAATTCATCTAAAAATAAAACACCATTATGGCACAGCGAAATTTCTCCAGGTTGTGGATAACTACCTCCTCCAACTAGAGCTACATTAGAAATTGTGTGATGAGGACTTCTAAAAGGACGTTGCGACATTAAGCCAGCATTAGCTTTTACACGACCAACAACAGAATGTATTTTAGTAGTTTCTAAAGCTTCTTTAAGCGACATTGGTGGTAAAATACTTGGTAAACGTTTTGCTAACATGGTTTTTCCTGCACCTGGAGGACCAACCAAAATAATATTATGTCCACCAGCTGCTGCAATTTCCATACAGCGCTTTATTCCTTCTTGTCCCTTTACATCTGCAAAATCGAAATCTGGATAATCAAGATTTTTATAAAACTCTTCTCTTGTATTTATTATCGTTTCTTCGATAGCTTCATTTTTATCGAAAAAATTAATAACTTGTTTTATATTTTCAATACCATATACTTTTAAATCGCTAACAATAGCTGCTTCTTTAGCATTTTGTTTTGGTAAAATAAACCCTTTAAATCCTTCCTCTTTTGCCTTAATAGCTATTGGCAAAGCCCCTTTTATAGGTTGTAAGCTACCATCTAAAGAGAGTTCTCCCATAATAAGGTAGTCTTCTAAATCTTTGGCTTGTATTTGTTTTGAAGCTGCAAGAATACCAACTGCTAAAGTTAAATCGTATGCAGAACCTTCTTTACGCAAATCTGCAGGAGCCATATTTATTGTAATTTTTTTACCAGGAATTTTATAGCCATTATTTTGCAAAGCAGCAGCAATACGATAATTACTCTCTTTTATAGCATTATCTGGAAGACCAACAAGGTGATAACCAATTCCAGAGTCGACGTTTACTTCTACGGTTATTGTGGAAGCTTCAACACCAAACACAGCACTTGCATAGACTTTTTTAAGCATAAATAGTTAGTTTAGTCTTTAAAAGTAAACCTATTTTAGCGCAATAGCAACATCGTTAGTCATAAAGCCATTTTTTAATTTATAATTTTTAGATTTGCTCAACTCAATTTATATTTATGGCAATTGTTTCTTCGCTTGGACTTATTTTAATCACTTGTATTATTATTTGGCGTGCTTGTGATGGTTTCGAGATGGCTTCAAACTATTTGGGACGAAACATGAAAGAAGGCATTAAAGGTGCCACTATAAATGCTATTGGTAGTAGTTTGCCAGAATTATTTACAACTTTGTTTTTCTTATTTATATTAAAGGATAAAGATGGTTTTGCTGGTGGAATTGGTACAACTGCTGGAAGTGCTGTGTTTAATGCTATGATAATTCCTGCTGTTGTAATTTTAGTGGTTATTGGCAAAGGTATTAGTGCTAAAATTGAAGTCTCGCAAAAAGTAATTTTAAGAGATGGAATTGCTTTAATATTAGCAGAATTAGCTTTAATTTTTGTAATTACTGGAAACACATTAAACTGGACACATGGTTTAATATTAATGCTTTTATATTTTATTTATGTTGGTTATATGTTACTAAGCCAAGGTGCTGGAGATGTAGAAAATGATTATGATGATGAAGCCGAAGGTGGTAATAGAGCTGTCGCTTTTTTTAAAGGCGATTTGGCAACAACCGTTTTAGGCGACTCTAAAATTAATAACACAAAAGCTATATTTCTTTTAATACTTTCTGTAGTATTTATAGGCTTAGCTTGTTTTTGGTTAGTTGAAGCTTGCCAAAACTTTGGAACTGCCATTGGCATGCCTATTTACTTTGTATCTGTAGTTTTAGCATCTGCTGCTACTAGTGTTCCAGACACTATTATTTCTTATAAAGATGCTATGAAAGGTAATTATGACGATGCTGTTGCAAATGCACTTGGTAGTAATATTTTTGATGTCTGTTTTGCATTAGGTTTCCCTTTATTTTTATTTACCCTTATTTATGGACCAATAGAAATGAGTAGCGAAACTATTGAAAACGTTGGACAGTTAAGAGTACTGCTTTTAATACTAACTGTTATTGTATTCTTTATTTTTGTGTTAGCAAAAAAAGGGATTAAAAAAATACATGCTACTATTTTATTACTCCTTTACGTACTTTTTGTTGCGTATTCTATAGGAAAAGGTATTAATTATAATATGCCAGTTATTAAAGAGGTTTCTTCTGTATTATCTACTATTTCGCATTGGTTTACAAATTTATTATAATTTGAAGATTATTAGATTTGCTCGATTACTCGATTTTTATCTTAGTAATAACATAGGAATACATTACTATTCACTATATATTTATAACTAAAAACCATTCACCACATTAAAGCTCATCCTCACTTAATACAATTAAAAAGTCATCTGTTTGAAGCTCAATTTTTAAATCCTTTGCAGGATTTAAAGTAATACCAAAATTATTTACAAGCGATTTACTTGCGTCTCCTTTTCTAATTCCTAAACAAATTTCGTCGCGTTGTTGTGCACAAAAAATAGCATCTGCAAAAGAAATTTCTTGTGGAAAAGTATCGAAATACAAAGTTGCTGGCTTAACATAAATTTCGCTGCCATCTTCAGAGAAAATATCGTCGTAAAACGTTTTCATTAGTTTCTCTTCACTTAATTGCGCCAAAATCATGGTTATTAATTTATTACTAATTATAAAGTCATCTAAATTAGTTTGTATAATAATTTCTTCATTTTCAGAATTTAAAACTTGTGTAATAATGTGTAAATTATCGTAACTTTTAATTACTTTTCTAAGTAATAGTAAAATAATTAAAGTATCACTATCTACCTTATCTGCTTCGTGTTCACCTATACTTTGTGACAATATTACAATGGTGTCGTATTTTTCTGGATGAATAGCCACAAGCGATTCTAAATCTAAAGGACTCGAATCGTGAAGGCTTATAATAAAATCTGAAAATTCCTCCTTTATTTCATTAATAGTGTCGCAAAGTGCTTTATTTGGATCTTGAAATAAAATATCGAATGTATAGCATTTTATTAAGCGAAGTGGTAATAAAACCAATAAGCATAGATAACAAAATAACACCTGTTAAGCCCGATAGAATTGTAAAGATTTTTAACCAAATTGGAGCTGCATTATCTTGGTTCATGTTTCCTGTGGCTGTCATTTCTAAAAATGTAATCCACACATCGCTAAACGGGTTTCCTGTATAATCTAACCCAGGGAATAACGATAACACAAGCAATCTCAAGCCTGCAATAAAAACAAATACAATAATAAATATTACAAGTAAACTAAGGAAAATAGAAGAACCACCTTTACTTAAAAAACGTTCAACTTTATAATTTAAACGTTCTTTTAATGAATTTTTCATGAGGTTTTGGTTGGTAGTAAGCGATTTAAGATTTAAATATAATAATCTTATTTAAATTGTTAAGCTTCCAGCCCAACAAATTCAAACTTCTCGCCACTAAACAAACCTTTATCGCTTAATTTAAGCGAAGGTATAACCAACAATGCCATAAAAGACAGCGACATATAAGGCGCATGCAAAGTGCTACCCATTTGTTTTGCCATTGTATCTAAAGCTGCATACTGCTTACCAATGGTTTCTCCATTTTGGTCGCTCATGATTCCTGCAACTGGAAGCGCAACTGTTTTTTCTTCGGAATTATTAACTGCGCAAATGCCACCTTTTACTTCTATAATTGCGTTAACAGCTTTACAAATAGCTTCGTCGCTTACTCCAACTGCAATAATATTATGAGAATCGTGACCAACAGAACTTGCAATTGCGCCTTCTTTTAAACCAAAATTTTTAATGAAAGCAATGGCAGGTTCAGCATTATTATAACGATTAACGACTGTCATTTTTAAAACATCTGTTTCTGTATTTGAAACTAAGTTTCCGTTATCGATTAAGCTATCTGTAATAATTTTGTTAGTTACTAACTCGCCATCATTACATTCTATAACTCTAATTTTTTTAGCTGAAGATTCAAACTTAAAATCTGAAATTTCTTTTTTATCACAATTAAAATTATTAAGATTTTCGAAAGCTACGTTTGGGATGTTTACAGATCCGTTGTCGTAAACCAATGTACCATTTATATACGTTTGAAGCGTTTTAAAATCATTCAAATCTTCTACAATTATACAATCTGCAGTATCACCAATTTGTAAAGTTCCAAGATCAAGATTGTAATGTTTTATTGGGTTTATACAAGCCACTTGTAATACTTTAAACACATCTATTCCTTTTGATATTGCACGAGCACAAAGTTGATTAATATGACCTAAGAATAAATCGTCTGGGTGTTTATCGTCGCTACAAAACATCATATTTTCAAAATGTTCTGGAAGTAAATCAATTAACGCGTTAAAATTTTTGGCAGCACTACCTTCGCGAATAATTACTTTCATGCCTTTTTGAAGTTTTTCTAAGGCTTCCTCATAAGTAAAACACTCGTGATCTGTAGAAATGCCTTTTGCAATATATTTGGTAATAGCATCTCCTCGCAAACCTGGAGCATGACCATCTATTGGTTTATTATTGTGTTTTGCCCAAGTTATCTTTTTTAATACTTCTTCGTCATCGAAAAGTACACCTGGATAATTCATCATTTCGGCAAGATATTTAATATCTGGATTTGCCATTAAGGTTTTAATATCTTCGCTATCTATAACAGCTCCTGCAGACTCGAAACCGGTTGCAGGCACACAAGAAGGTGCACCAAAATTGAACTTAAACGGTGTTTGTTTTCCGTTTTCAATCATAAACGCTACGCCTTTTACACCTAAAACATTTGCAATTTCGTGTGGATCGCTTACTGTAGAAACTGTACCATGTTTTACAGCTAATTTTGCAAACTCACTTGGCACCAACATAGAACTTTCAATGTGTATGTGTGCATCTATAAAACCTGGTAAAATGTAATTGTTTACGGCGTGTTCTTTTTCTATTATTGAAACTATTATACCTGCTTCAATAATAACTTCTCCTTTATAGATACGCTTATTTTGGATGTCAACTATTTTGCCTTGTAGTATCATTTTTACTCCTTAAAATTTTGCAACCCTTTTTGCAACCAAATAAAATATGCTTCCTCATCTGGTTCGTAAGCGTTTGTATGGTTTAATAATTCCATGTCATGATTTAAAAGCACGTAATAGGGTTGTGAATTATTGTCAAAATTTAGTGTTTGTAATGTTGCCCATTTATCGCCAATAGTTTTAATATTTTTAACTCTTCCTGAAGCTTTTAAATATTTAAATTTATCATCTTCAGATAGTGATTTTTTATCGTCTACATAAAGTGAAATAATAATATACTCTTCTTTTAAAACTTTATAGATTTTGTCTTGACTCCAAACTTGCTCTTCCATTTTACGGCAATTAGCACAAGCCCAACCTGTAAAATCTAACATAATTGGTTTGTTTTCTGCTTTTGCTGCAGCAATACCATTATCTATGTCTTTATAGCAGTTTAACCCCAATGGACACTCAGATTCTTTTGCATATAAACTTTCTGTTAATGGTGGCACAATACCACTTAATAACTTAAGGTTTGCATATTTTGTATTTGTTAATCCTGGAATTAAATATATTACAAATGCTATTACCAAGAGTATAAAAGACCAGCGCCATTTTGTCGGTTTTTTAAAAGGACCGTCGTGTGGAAATTTAATTTTTCCAAATAAATATAGCAACAAGCCTAACCCTGTAATAATCCAGATTGCGATAAAAACCTCTCTTGGTAAAATGCCCCAATGTTTAACTAAATCTGCTTGCGATAAAAACTTAAATGCTAAAGCAATTTCGGCAAAACCTAAAACGACTTTTACTGTTGTTAACCATCCACCAGATTTTGGTAATGTATTTAACCATTTTGGAAACATAGCAAATAAGGTAAATGGCAAGGCTAATGCTAAACCAAAACCACTCATTCCTGCAGTTAATTGCATGGCTCCACCATCTGTAGATAAAGAGCTTCCTAATAAGGTTCCTAAAATAGGACCTGTACAAGAAAAGGATACAATTGCAAGGGTTAAAGCCATAAAAAAGATACCAATTGCTCCACCAATACTATTTGCTTTACTGTCTAAAGCAGCACTCCAAGAGTGTGGTAATGTTAACTCGAAATAACCAAAAAACGAAAACGCAAAGACTAGAAATATTACAAAAAATATTATATTTAAAGTCACATTAGTAGAGATATTATTAAGTATTTCTGGGTCTAAAGAGTCTAATACGTGAAATGGTAAGCTTAATAAAAAGTAGATTAAAAAGATAAAAAAACCATACATAATTGAGTTTGCTAATCCTTTTTGAGTGTTGCTTGCACTTTTTGTAAAAAATGAAACCGTTAAAGGAATCATTGGAAATACACAAGGTGTTAATAATGCAATTAAACCGCCTAAGAAACCTAAAAAGAATATGGTTACATTACTTTTTTCTCCTACTTCTTCCTTTTTATATTTTTCCCAACCTGTTACACCTAAGTTTAAATTTCCAGATTTTTTTATATCACTTTCGCTTAAAGTTGCAACCTCAGATCCTGCTAACAACTCGCCAGACAATGACGTTTCGAAATCAAAAGTATCTGGTGGTAAACATTTTTCGTCGTCACAGGCTTGAAATAAAACGGCTGCTTTAATGACTTTAGTTTCTGGATTTAAAAGCTTAATTTTTTGTGTAAATGTGGCAGTATTTTCAAAGTAATTTACATTCATTTGAAACGCTTCTTCATAAACTCTCTTAGACTTAGATTCTTCGGTATTACCAATTAAAGTAAAATCTTTAGAGAAGGTATCGAATGTAAATTCTGATGCTATTGGTCCATCTTCACTGTCTTGTTTTTGGCTATAAAAATGCCATTTATTATCTAAAATAGCAGAGTATGTAATTTCATATTCTGTGTCTGATAACTTTTTAGCTTTAGACGTCCATTTTACAGGTTCGAATATATTAGATTGTTTCTTTTTTTCTTTTTTGTTAAGATTGAATAACAATATTTCACTATCAAAAATACATTGTTTATCATCGCAGGCTTGAAAACTAACTTCACTTTCAATGGTTGAAACATTTGCATCTAAAAGTTCTATTTTTTGAGTAAATATTGCTTTATCATCAAAATAGGTTAAGTTCATTTGAAACACCTTATCAAACTTGGTAATACTTGTGCTTTCTTTGGCTTTGCCTATTAATTTAAAAGCGTTGGTTACAGCTTTGTTATTGTAAATAAACTCGGTTGGTATTGCACCACCTTCTGGTAAATTTTGAGAGTATAAATGCCAATCTTTATCTACTGCAGCTATATATATTAAATTATATTCTGTGTTAGATATTTTCTCTACTCTTTGCTCCCATTTTACAGGAGTAAGCTGTGCAGTGATTGTATTTATTGAAAATATTACGAGTATAAAAGCTAAAATTTGCTTCATTATTTTATTACTATTTTTATTATGTTTTTTGTGTTTTGTGTAACTTTAAAACGTTGGTCTGCCCTATAATTTATTACCCAAACAATAGCCTTATTAGAGCACAATAACAGACAATTTTCTTTATTTAACAAGGATAATTTTTCATCTTTAAAAAATTTACTTAATTTCTTTTTTCCGTTTAAACCTAATGGATAGAAATAGTCGCCTTCTTGCCATTTTCTTACTTGTAATGGATAATTTAACGTTTCTTTATCTACATATATTTCATTTAATGCTGCTTTTGAAATGGCATTTACTTTATCAAAAAAAAGCATACCATTTGGTGTAGATTTCTCCTTGTCTTTATTTGTAATAGAAATAACAACTGTTTCTTGTTTTAAATCTAATTTTGCTAAAATTATGTGTTCTCTGTCTTTTATTAAACGGTGTGTTGTAGACAGAACTTGCTTTCCACTTTGTGCGCTTAATAAATTTTCAATATCATTAAAAGCAGTAAAACCATAAGGTTTAAATATTTCAAACAAATAAGCTTTTGGATTTTTTAGTTTTAAAAATTCTGAGATAGCATAGGTTATTTCATCTTCATTAATGGTTATAATCGCTCGTTTTAAAACCGCATTTACACTTTCCTCTACTATATCTGCTGTATCATTTAAATGCTGTAAAGTACTTTTTAAATTTTTAAGCAATTGCGAATTAGTTTCTTTTAACTTAGGTATTATTTCATGACGTAATTTATTTCGTAAGTATTTTGTGGATGTATTAGAACTGTCTTCTCTCCATTTAAAATTTTCGCTTTTAGCAAAAATTTCAATCGTTTCTCTCGAAAACTTAAGTAGTGGTCTTACTATGTTTCCATTAGTTTCTGGTATGCCTAATAAACCAACTAATCCTGTTCCACGAGATAAATTTATTAAAAAAGTTTCGAGTGTGTCGTCTGCGTGATGTGCTGTTAAAATATAGTCGAAACCCAATTGCAATGCCAATTCTTGAAACCAATTATAACGCAACTCTCTGGCTGCCATTTGTATAGATAGCTTATTTTCTTTAGCGTATTTTTTTGTGTTAAAATGTTGAATATATACTTCTAAATCTAAAGTTTTAGCTAATTCTAAAACAAATGTTTCGTCGCCTTTACTTTCTTCAGCTCTTAAATTAAAATTACAATGCGCAAGTGAAATATCGAGTTTTATTTGTTTGCACAAATGCGTTAACGCAACACTATCTAAACCTCCAGAAATAGCTATTAATAGTTTTTTTCCTTTAAGAAAATTAAGATTATTATCTATATGTTTTTTTAAGCGTGTTTGCACATTGTAAATGTACGTTTTTTAGTAATTTTTAAATGAATTATGTTGTATTTAATTTTCACAGTTTTTTCACTGAAATCCATAGAGATACACAAAGATTTAATGAGAATTTAAAATTAAACTAATGATTTTATTTGTAAAACAGCAAAGGTTAAAAATTGTTTTTACTTTTAATATTTAAACTTTTAGTCACTTATAATTGTCTACAAAATAATAGTATTAAGCCATTTTACAATTGTTTCCAACATTTCTGCTGCACAAACATCGTGATGAAGCTCGTGGTAACAATTATCGTATAATTTTAATTCTGAAATTTTTGACTGTTTACAAAAATCTATAGAGCCATTGTAATCTATAATTCTATCTCCTGTTCCATGTGCAATAAATGTTGGAATAGTTAAATTGTTTGCATTAGCAATTGCGTAATTACCAGCCTCTATAACTGGAAATAAAAACATGGGACTAATTTTATCGTGAACCAATGGGTCTTCTTTATAACGCTTAACTTGTTCTGGTATGCTTGAAATTGCGGCTTCTTCAATGTCGCTTGGCATAGTAATGTATGGCAAAATATGTAACATCATTTTTCCTAAATTAACTTTCCATTTTGGTGGATTAAATGCTAATTTTAAAAATGGACTTGTTACTACAATACCTTTAATTTTTGGTTGTTTTTTTAAAGCATAATTTAGTACAATATTACCTCCTAAACTATGTCCATAAAGAAATACTGGTAAATCTTTAATCAACAACTTTGCTTTATTAATTACAAATTCAAGACTTTCTAATAGCGATTCATAATTTGGACAATGGCCACGTTTACCTTTCGTTTTACCATGTCCAAAATTATCATAAGAAACCACAGCATAGTTCTCTTTTAACAAATATGGCACAACAGATTCTGCATAGCGTCCAGAATGTTCGCCCATGCCATGCACCAAAATAATTATTCCTTTAACTAGTTGTGGCTTCCAATATTGGCCATATAATTTGGTCTTATAAAGTTCGAATGTAAACGTGTTATGCATTGCTAATTCTCTAAAACTGTTCGCATAGCCTTGGCTTTAACCAAACATTCTTCGTATTCGTTAAGCGGATTGCTTTTTGCAGTAATTGCACCTCCAACAGAATAAGAAACGTACTTTTCGCTCTCGTTATAAAGTATACTTCTTATTACCACGTTAAAATCAAAATCACCTTTTGGAGTAAGATAACCAACGCTTCCAGAGTATAAACCACGTTTGGTTTCCTCTAATGTTTCAATAATTTTCATTGCTGAAATTTTTGGAGCTCCTGTCATGCTTCCCATTGGAAATGTAGTTTTTATTATATCTATTGGGTTTGTTGTCTCACTTACTTCTGAAACTACAGTAGATATCATTTGATGCACTTGGTCGAAACTGTATATTTTACAGAGCTCTTCTACTTTTACACTTCCCTTTTGTGCTGTTTGCGAGAGATCGTTTCGCACCAAATCTACAATCATAATATTTTCGCTTCGCTCTTTTTGGTCGCTTACTAAATCGTTTTTTAAAACAGTATCCATAATATAATCTGTATCACGTTTTGCTGTTCCCTTTATGGGTTGGGAAATTACTTTACTTCCATTTTTTTTTATATAGCGTTCTGGTGATGCAGACAATAAATAGTTATTTCTAATTTTTAAAAAAGTAGCAAAGGGAGAATTTGAAATTGCATTAAGCTTATTGTAAGTCTCTAAAGGCTTTATTGTTGTGTTTTTGGCATAAAATTCTTGGCAAAAATTAGCTTCGTAAATGT
>Ga0114956_1003664_pt1 | contig 11861 bp, 16 predicted proteins | sample MaitaG_FD_87304 | JGI IMG/M metagenome (GOLD analysis project Ga0114956, IMG submission 87304) | Marine algal microbial communities from Maine, USA - Maine_Asex2 metaG | ecosystem: Host-associated > Algae > Red algae > Unclassified | place: Maine, USA | collected 2015-01-05 | reverse complement strand
GGCGTTACTCACGAGGTCGACGCGACAGCGCTTCCGGCACCAATTGCAACCGCAGGCGAAACCGCAGAAACACTAGAGCGGGTGAGGGTAATCGAAACCCCGTTCTCAGCTTGGGAAGCTGATGTTCTACCATTGAACTACACCCGCTGGGTGGCCTTGATCTTACGGGCAATGCTACGGCAGAAGCCACTGTGCGCTGCCGATTTCGCTACGGCGCCAGACTTTCGGTCGGCATGCGCCGCAGCATCGACTCTTGGCTGCAGGTCATGAGCATCTGACCATCGGCGCTGTAGATCTCGCCTTCGTTCATACCCCGTCCATCGGACGCATTCGTCGAGCGTTGATCGAAAAGCATCCACTCCCCCGGATTGGCGGGTCGGTGGAACCAACTTGCCTGGTCGATGCTGGTAGACCGGTGCGTCTCCATGGGCATGCCATGATGCACGATCGCGTTGAACATCAGCGGTCCATCAGACAGAAACGCCATAGCGATCTGACGCTCACGGTCGTTCAACGCCTCGCCTGCCGGCACCCGCATCCACACCCGCAACGGATGCGGCTCGCCCGGCGTTCCCTCGAAGAACGTCTTGCTCGCCCACTCCATCTCGACGCGACCATGCATCGCCATCGGGAACGTGAACGGCAACCCCGATGAACCATGGACACTCTCGGGCGTGCCAGGAAGCCCGACCACCGGCGCCTGCTTCTGATGTTCGTCGCCGACTTCGGGTTCCTTGAACGCCGCCATCATAAAGAACATCTGCTTGTCTCCCTGGAACGCAGCAACCGTTCGGGTCGCCCCGCGCCGGCCATCACGCAGCGACGTGACCCGGTACTGCAAGTCATGACCCGGATCGGCGCCCGCCAGGAAATAGCCGTGGTACGACTGGGCCAGCATGGGCTCGGGCACCGTCTGCAAGGCGGCCGACAGCGCCTGGCCGAGGTAGTGGCCCCCGTAGATGCCGACCTTTCCGTAAGCCTCGGAACGGCCCACGAACTCCGCGGGATCCCCGGTGGGTTCGACCGACATGAACTCGATCAGTGACAGGTCGGAGTAGTTCGGAACATCTGTGTCGTTAGTCATCGCAGAACGTTTGTAGCCGACGCCCGGCGCACGACAAACATCTGTCGGCACCCAAAGCCACCGCAGACAGCTACAAGGCCGGTTTGGCTTGGGAAGCCGATGTTCTCCGACAGAACTGCACCCGTAGACGGGCTCGTGACAGATGCGATGCGAGTGCCACCCATAGAGTTCTCACATGCGTTTCAACTTTGCCTACGGTCGGCTCACGCCACTCTTGCAACTCATGGCCATAGGGCCGAACAACGCTTCGATCGAACTCACAGCCGAGAGCTTGGATGTCCGCATGGGATGGGCGTTCAAGACGAGCGTGCCCCGCAGTTCCATCACGAACGTGCACGTACTCGATAAGAAGGTCATGTCGATCGGCGTTCACGGGTGGGCAGGTCGCTGGCTTGTCAACGGAGCTGGCGATCGACTGGTCCAGATCGACATTGAACCGAGGGCCAAAGCGAGGACAGCCTTCATTCCGCTCAAACTTCGCGAGCTCACACTGAGCCTGGAGAACCCGGCCGAGTTCACCCAAGCGATCACGAACCGGTAGCGCTCTCACCAGCACGCGCGCAGCATCGAGCTGCGACTACCGCTCTCCGAGATGCTGCGGCCGCAATACAGCGACGAATACACCGCTGCGAAATACAAGCGTGTGAGTACACCCAGGGACTTGTCCCCCTATCAGCGCGTGAGTGATCACCCTACGTTCAACGTAACAAACGCGTCGAAGGCTGCATATGACGACCCGCAACCCCAAGCACAATCGCTTCCGAACAGAACGTGCGGAGGTCGCGTCCTGGCTCGTTCTCGCTGCCGGATTGGCGTTGGCCGCAGCGCTTGCGGCCTCGACGCTCGGCGGGACCATCAGCCAACTCGCCCAGAACGTCGGAAGCACCTCCGGCGTCTCGGTGCCCGAGAGTGAAACCGGCTACGGCCCCGGTACCAGCAACCCCGACGCTCCGCCGACGGGCACCGTCGAAGACGTCTTCGACGACATCATCGGCGAGATCGACAACGGCGACGATCTTGGCATCAGCGAAGGCGAACTCGATCGCATCGCCGAGGATCTCGCCCACCTTTCCGAAGAGGAACTCAACTGGGTTTTCGCCAATCTGACCGACGAACAACTCGTTCGCTTGTTTCACAACGTGCACGACTCCGGGTTCTTGTCGGATGACTGGAACGACAGCGAGCGAGCTGCCTTTTACGAGACGCTCTCGGCGCTCGATCCCGAGCTCAAGGCTCGTATCTACGACAACGAAGCCGTGCTCGGCGAGCTGCGTGACTCACTTCCCACCGATGGCTACTTAGACATGCTGGTAGCGCTGGACACCGACCACAGCAACGGTGCATTGCCAAACGGTGCCGCCGTCGACCAGATCATCCAAGACACGTTCCCCGAGGAGTGGCTCGAGGGTCCGCTCGGCGAAGGTCTCCAGGCCGAAGGACGACTAGCGGTCTTGCAGCAAGACGACTTCGAGATCGCTTGCTTGAACGCCGGACTTTCTGCGAGCCAATGCAGCGGTCCAAGCGCCGTCAATGGCTTCGTCGACTCTGACGGACGCCAGTTCGTGAGCGTCGATCGTGGCAATGCGGGCACGCCGATTCACGAAGGCCTACACGTCTACAACGCCGGCAAGGATATACACGGGGCCGCAAGCGGCTTGAGCGAAGGCCTCACCGAGTACTTCACCCGAGAGGTACTCAGCGGGCAGCCCGACTCCGCCACGCTGCTCGCCGACCGGACCGGTATCTACGACGACATATTCGATGTCACCACGGAACTGGCCCAGCTCGTCGGTCAGGACGTGGTTGCCAATGCGTACTTCAACGATGACCTTGATGTCCTGCGAGATGCCTATATGGATGCGACCGGACGTGACGAAAACGACTGGAACAGACTCTTGGACGCCCTGGACGACTCGTATCCCACCGATGACAAACTCGACGAGGCCTTTGACCTGCTGGATCCCGTCTGATGACGACTAGCATTCGCAAACTGGGCATTCGCCGAGATGGGAAGACCATGGGCTATACAACACAGATGCTTCGCGTGATTCTTGCTCTTGCCGCCGCGATGCTCATCGTGAGCGGTTGTGGCGGCAGCGATGAAGCCGTCGACACCGACGAAGCGCCTGCGGCGGCTACTGAGCCAGCAAACGGTGACGGCGACACAACCGACCAGGCTGCGAGCGCCGCGCCTGCATCGTGGGCCGATGTCCTGCCCGAGCGTCTGGCCGAACAGGTCGGCGAAGCCTGCCCCAATGCGGTGCCGACCGCGGCCAGCGATCTCTGGCCTGGTCTCGATGGCACTGTTGATGGAGCGGTCGAAGAACTGCTGCGGGGACGCACTGCGTTTCTCGTCCAAGCGAATCCGAAGAGCTGCCAAGGTCTGACGCCCGCCGATTCGCTCGTGACCGCCGACGCCGTCGGCGCTGCCGCCGCTCGTGGATTCACGCATGGGTCGCCCGAACTTCGCTACGACATCTTCGTGTTCGCCGGTTCGGCTGACGATGCTCGAGCCAGTGTCACCGATGCGATCACGGCGGCGGCTGCCGCTGATGCAAGCGTGACCGTGAGCAAGGTCGGGCAGTCGATTCTCGTCGCCCGGTCTCACTCAGAAGCCTTCGAAGCCCGCAGCGATGGCGACCGGATTCTGAGCTTCTACAGCCAGCTGCTAGCTGGCACCGAGTAGCCCAACCGAGTAGTCCAGCCGCCAGCACGGCGCCGGCGCCGCCACCGGGCAGACGGCCCTGCTGCTCACTACGCGCAACCAGGCCAATGGGCGAATAGTCGCCGACCTACTGCGGCACGACGACGAGTTCGGGCTTCTCGGTATCGACGGCGGCAATCGCTGACGCAGCGGTGGCGCTTTCGCCAGCGACGGTCACGACCATGTCGGGGGAACATGACGCCGGTGGGTAAAGGAAGCAGTGGCAGGGTGGTGATGTCCATGTATTCCCGATCTGGTGAGTCAAGTATTCGTGACGTCTGTCTCACCGGCCATATGAACACCGTGATCTCGCTGCGAACCGTCGTGTGCGGGGAGTTATCCCCCTATCGCCTCCTCAGCCTCGGCCTTACGTTGGCGGGAAACACTGCACCCGAAGGCGCCCATGACGACCCGCACCCCCAACCACATCCGTAATGAGCGTGGTGAAGTCGCGTCGTGGCTCATACTCGCCGCTGGACTAGCACTGGCCGCAGCGCTTGCGTCCTCCACCCTCGGCGGAATCATTGCCGATCTCGCACAGAACGTCGGTAGCACCTCCGGCGTCTCGGAACCCGGGAGTGACACCGATCCCGGCTACGGCCCCGGCACCAACAGCGACCCCGGCACCAGCAGCGACCCCGACGACGATGGTAACAACGGCCGCCCCCCTGGGACCGAGCCTGAGCCCGAGGCCCCCGTCATCAATCCCAACGGCACCTTCGGTGATGAGGACCTCGAAGACGCCTTTGGCGACATCATCGACGCGATCGACGCAGGCGACGACCTCGGCATGTCGAATGGCGAACTCAACGACGTTCGCGACCTGCTCGCGAGCCTCTCCCCCGAAGAACGCGCGCTTGTCTTTGAGCGTCTGACCGACGAACAAATCGAACGCATCGTGCACAACCTGCACTCCAGCGGCCTGCTCTCCAACGACTACGACGACCGCGAGCGCACCGAGTTCTACGAGTTGCTGTACGAACTGCCACTCGACCAAAAGGACCGCATCGCCCAGTTCAGCCCGTTCATGGAGAGCTTCGTTGCCGCCGAACGAGCAACGTTGGGCGACAGCGCCGCCGAAGCCGCGTTCCAATCGCTGATCCATGCAGACACTTTCAGCGACGGGCCGAACTTCGACGAACGAACAGCCGTACTCGCCGCCGCCAGCAACTATCCCGACCCCAACTCGATTGGGAATCTCGAACAGCTCACCACCCGCGACTGGTTCAGCGATATGGACCTGGAAGACACGCAGCGCAGCGCTCAAACCGTTGCGTTCCTGACCCAGTACACCGGCGGCGACCAGGGCATCATCAACAACACCCTCGACGTCATGCTCGCCGACGACTCCGATGTCGTTATCAAATGGGACGACTTCAGACCCACCTTGTTTGGCACCGCCGGCGATGGTGTCATCACCTTGAACCGCGCGCTGCTTCCCGATGGCAACCAAACGATCGACATCACAAATTCCAGTACCGAACGCATGCTCACGCACACCATTGCGCACGAGGTGAACCACATCGTGAACGGCGACTCCGTTTCGATGACCTATGACTACTTCATGGGCGAATATCGCGCCTTCTACGTAGGCGAGCACGCCCGCTACGGCACGCCACCCACCACCGAACAAGTACGTGACCGCGTACAAGCCATGATCACCGCCACCGACGGTGCCTACGAGAACATTGCTGACGCTCTTGCTGATCCCGTTGAGGGCCCGAAGATCGCCGCCTTCATTAGCGGTGTTGTCGGCCACGAAGTCACGCCAGCGAATGCAGCCGCAGAACTAAACAACCTTGACGACCCAAGTGCTACTGCTCCAACACCCGTGTCGGTCGACGGTGGCCCCAACAACCTGGACAACTCGTGAACGCCAACATCGAGCTATCTGCTACCCGCAGGACAACTACAGTGAGGCCCTCATGAAAATCCTTCCCCTCGCAACGATGCTGCTCGTAGCTGTCGCACTCGTTGCCGCCGCATGTTCGGGATCCGACGACTCAGCTGAGCCCACGACAACGTCAGAAACAGGTTCCTCGGCCAGCGCCGAGGGATCCAACGACACGCTCAAGGCGCCCGACGAAGTCGTAGACCGAACCGCCGATGTTCTCGGCGTGAGCAAAGGCAGCGTCGAGCTGAACGACCCCTACCGACTGGGTGGCTCAAACTGCTTCTTGCAAACGGCCTACAGCACCGAGTCGACCGCCTACGGAGCGAGGTACGCCGTTCTTGAAAGCGGAGATGTTTTAGCGCAAGGCGAAACCGATGCCGTGGCCCAAATACTCGACGCCTGCGGGAGCGACATTAGCGCAGATGATTGGGCCGAGATCATCGTGCGAATCGATGCGACCCCGAGCCCGATCCGCGTCTTAGCACCACTCCTTTCACGTCGGGTCGAAGAACTAGACATCACATACACCGAGCCAGCGGTCACAGCCAATGGCGGTGACCGAACCCTTAAGTTCTTTGCAACGGGCATCGAGTTCGCCGACGTGTTTGACGTCACCGCCACCCATAGCGCCGACGGCTCGCTCACTGTCACATACGACCAGCTCGCCTCTGGCTGACGGGTAGCGTTAGCGCCATGGCGCATCCAAAAAGGTTCGACGACGACGATCCCTTGCTGGCCAAGCTGCGCGAAATCTGTCTGGCGTTACCCGGTGCAGACGTCAAGGTCTCCCACGGTCGACCGGCCTTCTTCACGAAGAAGATCTTCGTCGTCTACGGAGCTGTGGTCAAAGGCGAGCACGACTCGGGTCGCTACGACCAGTCACTCATGTTCATGCCCGACCCTGACGACGCCGAAGCTATCGATCATGACGACCGCTTCTTTACGCCCGCCTATTGGGGTCCGTCTGGCTGGCGTGGTCTCGACTTGAGCACCAGCAACGTCGATTGGAACGAAGTTACCGAGCTTGTCACCGACAGCTACCGCGCGACAGCTCCAGCCAAGCTCATCGCTGAGCTCGATACGAACTAGAGGCAGCGAGCCCGCATTCTTCTCACTCGGTCAGATTTCTGGAAAGGTCAGCAGCGACTTCGCCGCGCTCAGCTGTCTCGACGGCTGAAGACAACAAGCTGCAGGCCACCAATCAGCATGGTCACGCCCACGATGGCAAGCCCTGTGGCACCAACACCAGTCTCCGCCAATTCGGCTTCATCTTCAGAGTCATCTTGAGCTGCTGCAGTGTCGTCGACGAACGTGAGTCGAACATACGATGCCGCCTGCTCGATCTCGTCGACTGAGATTCGAGGACCAAACGCTGGCATGCCACCTTTTCCGCCGGTGATGCTGGCGACGTGTGTTTCCCGGTCGCCCTGACTGGCGATCCCAATCAACGGACGACCTTGACCCGCAACTCCCGTGCCGTCGTCGCCATGACAACCAGCACATGATGCTGCGTACACCGCCTGCCCAGCCTCGACCTGGCCTGCGTCGTCAGCCCCCTGTGCTTGCGCCTGGCCTTGGGCTCCGTATGTGAGGAGCAGCATTCCTGTCAACGCAACGACGACGGCAAACAACTTCTTCATGGAGACTCCCCGCCTACGGCCTTGACCCCTAGTTAACACCATGACGAACCTCTGCGTCGACTATCGCAACAGCTACCGCGCGCCATATCGGCTCGAGCATTGGATGTGGTGAGAATCGATGCCGTAAGTTCAGGCCATGACTTCGATTGTTCTGGTTCATGGCGCGTGGGGTGGGTCGTACGGATTTCGGCTCGTCCGTCCACTACTGGCAGCGGCGGGGCACAACGTATTGACACCCAGCCTGACCGGCATTGGCGAGCGCTCACATTTAACCGGCGACCACGTCACGCTTGACCTGCATGTCAAAGACCTGACCAACACGGTCTTCTACGAAGACCTGCACGACATCGTGCTGCTCGGCTTCTCCTATGGCGGCATGGTCGTCACCGCAGCCCTAGACGAACTCGGCGACAAGGTGAAGCACCTCGTGTACCTCGACGCCTTTGTACCAAAGCACGGCGACACAGCCTTTTCCATTATCGGTGCCACAGGCGAGGCGCATATGACCGAACACGCCGACAACGGTCTCATCCCACCTATCCCACGCGAACTCGCGACGCCAGAAGAAACCGCATGGTCGAATGCACGCCGCGCCTTGCAGCCAATCGGAACCTTTAACACGCCAGTGTCGCTGACTACTCCTGTCGACGATCACCCCTTCTCCCGCACCTATATCAAAGCAACCGCCGACCCCAACGAACCAGCCGACTCGCCGTTCTGGAACTTTGCTCAGCACGCCCAGACATCGCCAGCCTGGGACTACCACGAGATCGCCACAAACCACATGGTGCCCATGACCAAGCCGCACGATCTGGCAACCATCCTGCTCGATATCGCCAACCGTCCAGCGTGATTGCTGGATTGCCTAACCCGAGTTGGCCTCCTCAGCTGGATCGCCAAAGCAACCCGACGGCTTCGTAGGCTCGGGTCATGAGACTGCTGTCAACGCGTGTGATGGCTGCAAGCGCTCTGTTGGCGCTTACCGGACTTGTCGCTAGCGCGTGCTTTAGCAACGCAACGCCTCGCGCCACGAACAACACAACTTTGCGGCCAAACACAGTCGCCGTGCAAGAACTCCCCACGGTCGCGTTGCCGACCGCAACCGCACCGCTGCCATCGAGTGCTGAGCTTCCGGTCGAAGACGCCGACAACGTTCGTCAAGCAGCAGCCGAGTTCTTTGGTGAGGGTGCACCCGACGACATCGAGCTCGAAGGCATCAGACCTCTTGGAGCGTCTTCATGCTTTGTGCTTCGCGCCAACCTGAACCGAAGTCGCTTCCCACCGAACTTCGTTGTGCTCCCCGATGGGCAGATCAGCGGGCCAGACGAAAACGCAGTGAACCAAATACTCACGCCTTGCTTCTACGATGTCGGCCTTCAGCCGACTGCCGACGACGTCGCTCGCGTCGCAATCACCAAGGCGCCCTTTCTTATCGGGCTCCGCATGGTGACCGAGCTCCCCGCCGAGGTGGTCGATGGCCTATCGCCGGTAATGATCGAAGAAACACCTATGGACTTTGCCACCTACACCGGACCGGTGTTGGTCGACGTCGACGGGTCCCCGACATCGCTGTTCGTGGCGATCGACAACATCGGCGCATATCACCTGGTGCGCACGATTGCCGTCCCCCTTGAGGCCAGACTCGACAGCATCACCCTGATCTACGTCGGCTAAGGCTCTAGAAGTACGACGCCGGGTCGTCGTCGAGGTGCGCGGTGTGCGCGCTGTCGTTGTAACGCTCAAGCATCCAGTCGGCGTCCGGGTCGTGCTGGGCCCAAACCGACAACGAAGCATTCGCCATGCCTCCGAACAACGGCGCGCCGTCAACGGCACCTGCATTGAAATGATGGGCCGCTCCGCGGATCACAAAGCCGTGGCAGACCACCCACGTGGTTCGGCCGGCCGTCTCGGCGCTCAACCGGTCCACCGCTGAGGCGACCCGGGTTTGGAATGCAACGGCGTCTTCTCCACCCGGTGAAACCGCTGGTCCCCATTCGGCGAACGGTCGGTGCCCAAACATGGCGACGTAATCCGCGACCATCATGCCTTCGACCTCACCAACGACAATCTCGATGAGTTCTGCGCGCTGCTCGGCGACCAGACCGGTCGGCTCAGCCACGATTGCAGCGGTCTCAATCGCCCGCCGCATCGTGCTCACCACGATCGCGTCCGGCGCAAGGTCGGGGCTCACCGCCAGATAGTCGCGGGCGAGCGCTGCTTCAGCTTTTCCCTTGTCGGTTAGGCCGCCGCACGTCGCCTGGCTCGACATCCACGCTTCGAGATTGGATCGCGACTGGCCGTGGCGGATAAATACAAGCCGACTCGGCTGATCTGTCATGCCCCAGTATGACCCGGTATTGCAAGCGACGGCGAACACGTGACCCGCTATGCAGCTGTCATGGTCAAGTCGCCAGGCCGCCTAATAGGTCGCCCACGCAGCCTTGAACTCATGCGCTGTCATCGTTGCCAGGTCGTCCTCGATCCCAGCGAGCAGGTATCCCTCGTCATCGCCAAGGTCTTCGACGTGACGCGAGATCTCTTGGCCGGTCGCAATCTCTCTGACCGAGAAGACCCGACCGCCGGGGTTCGCAGGGCCATCGCCGAGCGCTATCAGGTTCGTCACCAAGACCACCAGGCCGCGCAACAACCGCTTTGGTAGCGCTGTCTGTTCGAAGACGATCTCGTAGACCGTCGATGCTGGCTTATTCACAGGATGTGAGAGTCAATAGTTACGAGTCGACGAAGGTGAACGATGCTTCGGAGCCGCCGAGGTGCACGGTCGTGCCAGCCTCGAGCAAGTGTTGGACACCAGCTTCGAGGCGCACCGGCGTTGGGTTGTCTGGTGGGCAGACGAAGGTCCCATTGCGCGAGCCAAGGTCGGTTACGAAGGCCGCCCAACCCTCAACAGCGATCGATGCATGCGACCGCGACACTTCAGCCTGATCGATCGCGACCGTTCCGGCTTGTCCCGGCTCGACCGACGGTCGTCGACCAAGCACGAGTGCGCCATCAACATCGATCTTTTGACCATCGAGAAAGACCAGCTGTCCAACCGTCGGTTGATCAACTAACACCGCGGGCGCGTCAGGTCCGATGGACCCGCCACACGTTGCACACACCACGGACTGCGGGCGATTTGTGTGACCGCTGCTGCACAACGCGGCTTCAACCAAACCAACGCCGCGGCCATTTGGTTCATCGTTTGCTCCCGTGCCGTTGACAGCCTCAGAACTCGCGAATGTGTCAGCCGAGGCAGGTGTAGGAGGGGACGGCATCGATGGTGCCGATGCTGGAGGCGACAACGGAGGCGTCGGCGCCTGTGGTGGTGGCGCCTGTGGTGGTGGCGGTGGCGGTGGCGATGACAGCGATGGCGCAAACGCGGGCGGAGGCGGCCCCGCCCCGGGCGGCGCCATAACAGAAGAACTCTCAGCATCAGCCAGCTCATCGATCTGGTCTGCAACCACCTCTGGCTCTTCTTCGACCTCGTCGACCAAAGGTGCAGCCTCTGGACTACCTGCAAGCTCAGACGAGGGGGCCACGAAGCCCGGCTTCTCGTGAACGTCGGACGGATGATCGGCCGTGGGGGTCTCGAGCGCTACTTGCACGCCGCCACAGCGAACGATTCCCAAGCGAAGGTCTGTTGCCTGATCGACGTCGTCGCCGCACCACAGCGCGATGTCAGTGACATCGGAAAGCTCCAGCGCACCCAACCGTCGCTCAACCCAGCTGGCCGAGCCCGCACCGGTGATCATGGGCGCTGCAGGGATCGAGCTGTGTACGGCGACGTCACCCCAGACCATGAGGTTCAGTTCACCGGTGTGCCAGGTGATCATCGATAGCGGAGCGAGTGAGAAATCGCTGCCCATCAGTTGCCGCTTGATTGCGCTAATGGCGTCGGCATCGGTCGTAGCACCATCAAAGGCTGCAATGAGGTCGCCATTGTTGCCTGTCGGGTCGAACAGAACGGCATTCGCCCGGCGAGCGACTCGACCATCGCCGGGAGCAACGGTGACGGTAACGGTGGCGTTTTCGGCACTGTTCATGTGTGTTCACCTCGTGTTTGGCTGGCTTCGTTGATATCGATGACCAGCGCAGTTGCGTCGATGGCAACCGACACGGCAATAATGAGAATAATGGCCAGCACAGCAAATAGCCAGCACAGCAAATAGCCAGAGCGGCATTCGCCGGCGGCTCGCCCCCACACGTGAGGCCGCTGGTCGGCTTTGCGGGTCGACCGCTGCTTCCCAATAGCTGGCTGTCGGCTCGGCCGGCGCCACGCCATCGATCAAGCTGATGTCAGCTGAAGCATGATCTGGCGATAGTCGCGTACCAATCCGGTCAGAGCGGTCAGGCAGGCGTGCCTGCGGTCCGCTGGCACCGGGCCGGGCAACCTCGTCTGCGATGCCCCCACCTGCGATCCGCTCGTCTGCGATCACCTGGTCTGCGATGCTCCCACCTGCGATCCCCTGGTCTGCGATCCGCTCGTCTGCGATGCCCCCACCTGCGATCCCCTGGTCTGCGATCCGCTCGTCTGCGATC
>Ga0114956_1003663_pt1 | contig 11862 bp, 5 predicted proteins | sample MaitaG_FD_87304 | JGI IMG/M metagenome (GOLD analysis project Ga0114956, IMG submission 87304) | Marine algal microbial communities from Maine, USA - Maine_Asex2 metaG | ecosystem: Host-associated > Algae > Red algae > Unclassified | place: Maine, USA | collected 2015-01-05 | reverse complement strand
ATACTCTCAGAAATAAAACCACTAAGCGCTGCCAAGTCGACCAGAAACTCGTTCGTGATCTCCATGTGTTCGGCAAGGTCGCTGTTGGTAAAGCGTTCGATCAAAAAGCCTTCTCTCACGTGCTGGATGATCCGCCAAGCATCCGAGGAAAGCCGTTCTCGAACCTCGGTACCTACAAAATAGAACTGGTCGACCAAACTTCGCAATGAATTGGGTTCTTTGCGATCGATAAAGCAATCGATAATCGTCTTCTCCAAATCCGGCATCTGCCGCCGCAATTCGGGCACTGCATATCCCGCATCCACGCCACCCTCAGCCGCCAAAGCTCGGATCAACGATGGCAATTCACGCACTTCCGAAGGTCGGCTTTCTCCCGTCAGTCGCTTCAGCACGGCTCTTACCAATCGCGCTGTCGCGTCGCAACGCTCAAGGTAGCGACCCAGCCAGCAGAAATTGTCGGCCGTTCGACTGGAAAGATAATAGTCGTCGCGATGAGTATCGATTCCGGAACGACTTGACTCCAGCAACGACACTGTTTCGACCGGTTGGTCAGACAACACCCAACAATCCTTCACGCCGCCGCCCTCAAACGGACGACGAACCGGTTCGTCAGGTGTGTCGGTTAATCGAGATAGCCCACCGGGCATCACGGTGTATTCGTCTTTGATGTTGTCGTCGCCGGCGTCGTCACCCGCTGCGTTGTTTTTGTCTGTGTTGGAGACCAAAAATGTACGCAGTGAAAGATACTCGGGTGTTAAAGTCCCGTCTTTCCAAACCGATGAGGAGGATCGCAGAATGCGTTCCTGACCACACCACAGATGCGGAGCCTTGTCCAACAGCGCCAATTTTTCGGCGCGAGAAAGATCGTCGGTGTTGTTTCTCGATGTCAATTTTGAGCCGTATTGCGTCCGAGTGCGATAGGCGGCGACCAATTCCAGTTCGTCAATTCGATCGCGAATTAGCTTCAAAGAACTTTCTTCGCCACCCCACCATGAACCCACGCCGGGCAACTTTAACTCGGTGCCCAATAACGCTTGGCAAATTCTGGGAAGGAAGGTCATAAAGATCGGAGATTCGACCAGTCCGCTTCCTGGCGGGTTGCTGATGGCGACGTTCCCCGCGCGAGCGACCTGTAAAATTCCCGCAATGCCTGGCCCGGTGGTCCCTTGTTCCAAAGGATCCAAACCGACGCAGTGCCGACGTCGATAGATAACGTCGATGGGAATCAATCCGCCAAGCGTTTTAAGCATGACGCGATTCTTACGTACCGTCAGATCCGGCGACTCAACCAGTGTGATGTTCAAATATTGTGAAAGATAAGCGTCCTCAAAATAGCTGGCGCTGCCGGTTCCTGCGGTTAGCATGACGATGTGTGGGGCGGAACGGTTGGTCGTCCCTAACGAGGTGAGGAACTCCTTCATTTGAATGAAATAGCCAGCCAAACGATGGGCATTTGAATCACGAAACTCGTTTGAGAACGTGCGTGAAATTGCCAGACGATTTTCCAATGCGAATCCGCTGCCGCCGGGTGCATCGGCGCGATCGGACATCACCCACCATTTCCCCAGCGGGGATCGAACCAATTCAGCGGCATAAAAATGCAGATATTTTCCACCCGCAGGTTTCACATCTTCAAAAGCAGGTTCAAAATAGGGATGTTCGTAGATTACACGCGGCGGAATCACACCACTGGAAAGAAGTTTCTGCGGGCCATATACGTCTTCCAGTAATAAATTGTAGACCTGCGCACGCTGTTTGAGTCCTGCTGAAATCGTCTCCCATGTCTGGCCATCGATCAACTGTGGAACTGGATCCAGTTGCAGATGGTTTTTACGATCGTTGGGATCGCCGTAAGACGAAAAGACGATACCGTTTTGGTGGACAAATCTGCGGATTTGCGAAACGCGCCTTTGCAGGACCTCCGCGCTCAATTTTCCCAGCGATTGGTCAATGCTCAGCCACTGCGGGCGCAGTTGGCCGGTGGCGTCTCGAATTTCGTCGTAGAGGTTGGGCGGGGCAACGTATTGGTCAAAAAATCGCGTCGAGGTAGATACGGAATCCAGTCCCGCAACAGTGCTTTGGAACTGTTGTTGTTGCTGGATCTGTTGGCGTTGCAACTGTCCGCCGTTGAATTCCGGATTACCCTGATCGCCGTTCAATGTCTTTCTCGTCTCAGGTCTAACGTCATTGGGAAACTAGGATTTACAGGTTCACGATGAGGCTTGAAGGACCCGCCTTGATGGCTGACACGCGAAAATCGCGACGCTCGGCGTCCCTGAGCTTCAAAACTGTTGACCGGAAAATTCTCTGGATTCAAACCTCCAGGATGCCCAACATGATAGCGGCATCCGTCAACCGATCTACCTAACCACGTGTCGTATAGATCAAATGTGAGGGGTTCGTCAACAGGGATTGTTGGATGAAGGCAGTTCGGCGGTTGCCATGCTCGGTATCTCACACCCGCCACGTATTGGCCGTTGACTCCTGTCGAGTGGAACGGCAAAACTCGCCCATTACAAGTAAGAACATAACGTTCGTCAACGAAACCGTCAATTTTTACCTGCAAACGTTCGACCGACGAATCGACGTAGCGTGCCGTTCCCCCGGTGCCTGCTTGTTCGCCCAGCACATTCCAGGGCTCGATCGCCTGCCGCAATTCAAAATTGGCCATGTTATACGTAAAGGATCCGATTTCAGGGAAACGGAACTCAAAATGGGGTTGGAACCAGTTGGCCTCCATTGCGAAACCAGCCGCACGACAGGACTCGATCACATCACAGAAGTCTTGCCAAACGTAGTGTGGCAGCATGAATTTGTCGTGCAGACGATTGCCCCACGACACCAACGGCTGTTGGTAGGGCTTCTCCCAGAAACGCGCGATCAAGGTTCGAAGTAACAGTTGCTGCGTCAGGCTCATTCGTGGATGAGGCGGCATCTCGAAACCACGGAGCTCAAGCAGTCCCTGCCGATCGCTTTTCGCATCCGGCGAACAAAGTTTGTCGATGCAGAACTCGGCCCGGTGAGTGTTGCCTGTTAGGTCCGTCAGAGAATGCCGCAACGCATGGTCGAGCTTATAAGGCGTGACCTCGTCCATGTTGGCAATTTCGTCAAACGCAATCTGCAATTCGTACAGTGCATCGACGCGCCCTTCGTCTACACGTGGCGCCTGTGACGTGGCTCCGATAAATCGCCCTGAGAACAGATAGGACAGCGAAGGATGATTCTGCCAAAAATTGATCAAACTGGTCAGCAGGTCAGGCCGCTGGAACAACGGGCTCTCTGCGGGCGAAGGTCCACCGATGACGATGTGATTGCCGCCACCAGTACCTGAGTGAGTCCCGTCAAGTTCGAACTTTTCGGTCCTCAAACGAGCGTAGTACGCGTCTTCGTAGATGCCTTCAGTAATCGTTCGAAGATCGCTCCAGCTTTCACCGGGTTGAATGTTAACCTCGATCACGCCCGGGTCGGGAGTAACGCTGAACATTTTAACGCGGTGATCGGTCGGAGGTTTGTAGCCTTCGATGATCACTTTGACGCCCAGTTCGTGTGCGGTATCTTCGATCGCCAACAGGATGTCGGCATAGTCATCAAACGTTTCGGTCGGCGGCATGAAAACATGCAGTGTCCCATCGCGTGGTTCTATACACAAGGCAAAGGGAATCGAAGGGTCGTAAGCATTAGCAGCAACACTTGGCACTTCGGTAATGCCATTAACGTCTGCGGTTTGATTACGCTTGTTCTGTTGCGAGCCGTATTGGGGCATCATCGCATTGGCGTGAACATCGTTTGTCAGACCGGATTGCGGTCCGTGAGCCGTCGGTGATTCGTGGGCTACGCCAGCTGCTACGTCACCACTGACGGATACATCGCGGTTCATGCGCTGCTGATGTCGTACTCGAAACTCTGCCGGGCTGGGAATTGCTCCTTTTTCGATCAATGGATCAACCGTTTTCATTTCCCGCCATTTTTCGCTGTCAGCGTCTTGGATCAAACTTTTTAATGGCAACCGATATCCGATCGGCGAGTCACCGGGGATTAAAAAGATTCTTTGGGCGCGAGTCAGCCAAGGGCCCGATAGCCAGTGAGCACCGTCGTCGCTTTTCTTCAGCGGCAACAACACGCCAACGGCGCTGGCGAGACCTTGATCAATTACGCGTGCCAACCGAACGCGATCGGCATCGTCCTGGAGATTTGATTTTTGCAAGTTTATATTGGCCGGCAGACGTTGTTCTTCCCAAAGGTGATACAACGCATCTTCAAAGCAGTCCTGTGCAAACTCGGGCGCGATTGCCAGTCGTGCCGCGACGCCTTGGCTGAGCCTTTTCGCATCGTTGTACTTGTGTCCGCAGTCTTCGTCAGATTTTGCCAACAGTTCCTGGCGTTGCCACATTGGGTAACCGTCTTTTCGCCAATAGCAGGTCTTCGCCCAGCGTGGCAAGGGTTCGCCCGGATACCATTTTCCCTGCCCGTAATGAAGCAGTGGATTGGAAGAAAATCGTTTCACCATCCGATGAAACAAATCTTCTGCCAGTTTATTCTTTTGATCGCCCAAGGCATCGGTGTTCCATTGGGCCGAATCGGGATCGTCGATTGAGACAAACGTGGGTTCGCCACCCATCGTTAACTTCACCCCAAGTTCAGAAAGTCGTTGATCGACGTCTTCGCCCAGTTGAGAGATCTTGTTCCATTCGCTCTCTTCATAAGGTTTGGTGACGCGCGGCGTTTCAAAAATACGCTGAACGGACATGTCAAACTTGAATTCCGTTTCGCATTCTTCGACGCCACCTGAAATCGGCGCCGCAGCGGAGAACAACGGCGAAGCGGCCAACGGCAAATGGCCTTCGCCGGTGAACAGACCACTGGTCGCGTCCAGCCCGACCCAGCCAGCACCAGGAAGGTAAACTTCGGTCCAAGCGTGAAGGTCGGTGAAGTCCGTTTCAGCGCCCGAAGGTCCATCCAGCGATTTAACGTCCGGGGTCAACTGAATTAGATAACCCGAAACAAAACGCGCTGCCAAACCTAGTTCCCTCAGGACTTGCACCAACACCCAAGCAGAATCACGACAGGAACCGCTGGATTTTTCAAGCGTCTGATCGACCGTCTGGACGCCGGGTTCCATACGAATCGTATAGTTAATTCTCTGTTCCAGTTTCTGGTTGAGCGCCACTAAGAAATCAATCGTGCGTCCAGGCGTCTGGTCGACTTCTGAGACGAATTTGCGGAACGTTTCGCCCGTGTCGTCTTTGACCAAGTACGGCTTCAGGTAAGCTTGATCTTCGGCGTTGTAGCTGAAAGGGAAAGTTTCTGCGTAGGATTCGATAAAGAAATCAAACGGGTTGATGACCGTCATCGAAGCCGTCAGATCGACGTCGATCGAGAAATGGTCGATCTTTTCTTCGAACACCACCCGCGCGATGAAGTTGCCGTTGGGGTCTTGTTGCCAATTGATGAAGTGATTGCTGGGCGAAATCCGTAGCGAATAGCTTTCAATGGGCGTCCGGCAATGGGGGGCCGGTCGCAACCTGATAACCTGTGGATCAACCGAGATTGGGCGATCGTAGTTATAGGACGTGTGATGATTTAGGGCTACTTTTATACTCATGGAATCAAATCATGTTGTGAACAGAGCCTTCATCCATGAAGCCACCGATGACCTCATAGGTCCCTGTTCAGAGGGTTAAAATATTCAAACGTTGTCGAAAATGACATCTTAATTTGGGGAGCAGAAAGATACTTGAATCATTATCAAATAGAAGTCTTACTCTTGAAATTTCTTGAAAGTAATTGCGTTGTTAGTCATGACTGATCGAACCGAACCCCGTTTGTGAAGATTAGCCTAAGCTGGGTTGGGACGAACCCTGACTTTGGGTCTGCGACCGGGTCTTCGATTGGGTCTGCGACTGGGTCTGCGATTGGTTTCCCGAAGAAGAAGAGTTCGAGAAGTTTTGGTCTTCGGTCGTCTTCTTGACATCAAAGAAATTGACGAAAATCTCTTGTCCCAGTTCGTTTATCGAAACCTGAAATTGGTCGATAAAGTCGTGCATTCCATTTTCGATTACTTTCTCTATTTCCGTTGATTTAAGATGATCAGAGATTCTCCGAGCCATCATTTCCGTTGATTCGACGATCTCGATCCCTGCCATTTGGCGGATCGCCTTCAAATGAATGTGGGCTTGGAGAATGCAATATTGAATAGATCGAGGAAAACGAGCATCGAAGATCAGGAAATCGGCAACCTTTTCGGGAATGATGCGGCCTCGAATCCGATGATACACATTTAATGCTTCAACCGATTTAAGCAGGCTGGACCAGCGGATGATGTCGATCGGAGATCCCACCTGAGAGGCTTGCGGCAGCAGCAGATAGTACTGAACATCGACGATACGAGACGTTTTATCGGCGCGTTCGATATATCTGCCAACCTGGAAAAAATGCCAAGTCTCATCGCGTGGCATGCAGGATTCTGAAATACCCACCAACAAGTGATTTGCCAAATAGACCGATTGGCAAAATTGGTAGGCGTTTTTAATCGTGTCGGGGTCCTCAGCAGCCTCTTTCACGACCAGGTAGAAGCGGTTGATTTGCTCCCACAATGAATCGGGCAAAATTTCTCTGACCGTTCTGGCCGTTTCGCGCGCTTGCGAAATACAAGAGTAAATTGAGTTAGGGTTCTTAGGGTCTAGAATCAAGAACTGAAGAACATTTGCTCGACTGCCGTCTGGATAACGTTCGTTGAAATCCTCATGGTCTCCACTGGTGTACACCAACGGCATCCACTGCGGGGACAGCTGTGTCGCAGCCGAATCCAATGTCAAGCTATAATTCACTTTGATGAAACGCGCGACATTTTCGGCGCGTTCGCAATATCGGCTGATCCAATAAATGGCCTCGGCTACGCGACTGAGCATGGGACTGTTCCTTCTGGTGGTTTATGGTGGGGCTGTTTTGGTTGGAGCTACCCAGGTTGATGCTTCCGACGAAATTTACGAGTGAACGACCCAAGAATCTTTGCTGCCTCCGCCTTGAGAAGAGTTGACGATCATCGAACCCTTCTCCAGCGCGACACGTGTCAATCCGCCAGGCATGACGTAAACGTCTTCGCCGCAAAGCACAAACGGACGCAGATCGACGTGCCTCGGAACCAAATCTTGTCCGTCAATCGTAGGGACCGTCGACAGTTGAATCATCGGCTGAGCAATATAATTGCGAGGGTTTTCCTTGATCAGATCCGCCGCTTCTGCCAGTTGCGCCTTGGAACTTTGTGGACCCATCACAATCCCTTTGCCGCCCGATTCGTTAACCGGTTTCACGACCAAATCGCCAATGTTGGCTAACACGTGATCGCACTGTTTGGGATCCGCACACAGAAACGTCGGAACGTTATTGATGATCGGATCTTCTTTAAGATAGTATTCGATGATCTGCGGCATATAAGCGTAAACCGCTTTGTCATCTGCCACGCCGGTTCCTGGCGCGTTGGCCAAGGTCACATTACCGGCCAAGTAAACGTCAAATAGGCCTTTGACGCCCAACATTGAATCTTTGTTAAAGTACTTGGGGTCCAAGAAATCGTCGTCCACCCGGCGATAGATCACATCGACTTGCTTCAGCCCACGCGTCGTTGCCATGTAAACGTGTTCGTCGATGACGACCAAGTCACTGCCTTGCACAAGTTCGATGCCCATCTTCCGAGCCAAGAAGGTATGTTCGAAATAGGCTGAATTGTAAATGCCGGGCGTCAGTAAAACCGTCGTAGGGTTTTCAGTGTCCGCCGGGGCACAGCTGATCAACGTATCCAACAGTTTGTCGGTGTAGTCACTGACCGGAGCGACGCTCATGCCTTCGAAAACGCCGGGGAAGGTGCGCTTCATGATCTCGCGATTCTCAAGAACATACGACACGCCCGAGGGGCATCGGACGTTGTCTTCGAGCACCAAAAATTCTCCGTTGGCGTCGCGAATTAAATCGACGCCGGAGATGTGGCACCAAACATTGCGTGGCGGACGGAAGCCCTCCATCTGCTTACGATAAGGACCGGACGATTTGATAAGTGCTTCGTCAACGATGCCGTCTTTGATGATTTGCGCGTCGTTGTAAAGATCGCCGATGAAATGATTGAGCGCTGTCACACGCTGCTTGAGCCCCGCTTCGATCGTCGCCCACTGATCGCCGGCGATGATTCTTGGAACGAGATCGAACGGCCAAATCTTTTCGGTGCCCTTGGAGTGTCCGTAAACGGTGAAGGTGATGCCGAGATTATAAAGCAGCGCTTCGGCGGCTTGCTGATTGGCTTGTAGATCGCTGCCTTGTAAAGATGAAAGTTTATCGTAGATCGCTTGGCAAAATTCGCGCGGTTTGCACTCAGAATCGAACATCTCGTCGAAACAGGCAGGCACTTGATAATTTGATAAATTCATCAACGGCTCGGTGGGGTGAATATTTGGTGGTTGAAAATGGCGATTAAAAAATGGCGATTAAAAAAATGGCGGTGACAAGGGATCGAGTTGGTGCTTTATTTGATGCGGATCGCGGAATAAATGCATCACCCATCCGAGGGTTTGCTGTCATTCATGTGCAAATCTTGCGCCGTGCCAATGGCTTACATTCTTCCAAAGGTCGCGTCTAATGTTTCATGAAATGCGATTGCTATCAGGGTGTGTAAGAATTGAGCAATGCAACTAGATAATTTGGGCAAGGTCACCGTTGGAAACCAGCCCATTCACGGAACTTATGGATCGGCCAGTGTCTCCAGTGTCTCCATTGGCGTTGTTTTGAGCAGAAGACTGTGTTTGTGATCGTAACATAAAACATCTGACGCTATTGTGAATGACTCATGGGCGTAGAATAAGTTAATTTCCTTATAAGTATGCGGGAAGTCTTAGATGGTGGACGGTGATTTAAGCAGCGTGAAGATTCTATTGACGGGCGCAACCGGTTACGTCGGTGGGCGGTTGCTACCGCTATTGGAATCGTCGTCGCACTCTGTCCGCTGCATGACTCGCAATCCGGACAACCTCATCAGCAGCGTCGAAGCAACCACTGAGGTCGTTTACGGAGATGCGTTCGATGCTGATTCGCTCGACGAAGCGCTCAAGGGAATCCACACCGCTTACTATCTTGTTCACTCGATGGGGTCAGACGAAGATTTTGAAAAGGCGGATCGTAAAGCGGCCGAATATTTCGCCGCTGCCTGCTCTCATCAAGGCGTCAAACGAATCGTTTATCTTGGCGGATTGGGAAACCCCGACCACAAACTTTCCAAACATCTGCGCAGCCGACAAGAGATAGGAAATATTCTCCGCACATCATCTGCGGCGGTGATCGAGTTTCGCGCCTCCATCATCATCGGGTCCGGCAGCCTCTCATTTGAAATGATCCGTGCTTTAGTCGAACGATTGCCCGTGATGATCTGCCCCAAATGGGTGCGTGTGATGGCACAGCCGATTGCGATCGAAGATGTGTTGGAGTATCTCTTTCAAGCGTTGCAACTTCCCATCCGCAAAACCGTCGTTTTTGAGATTGGAGGTCCCGATCAAATGTCCTATGGCGAGATCATGCAAATGTACGCGAAGCTGCGAGGGCTCAGCAGATGGATGATTCCGGTGCCACTTTTAACTCCATATCTTTCCAGCCTATGGCTCGGGCTGGTCACGCCCCTGTACGCGCGGGTTGGTCGCAAACTGGTTGAAAGTCTTCGCAACCCGACGCTGGTATCAAGCAATCTGGCAGACAAGTATTTTTCGGTCCGTCCTCGGTCGACCGAAATGGCTATCGCACGGGCTTTGGTCAATGAAGATGAACAGTTCGCCGTAACGCGTTGGTCGGATTCAGTATCGTCGGCGGGAAAACCCAAGTCGTGGGGAGGTGTTCGATTTGGATCTCGATTGGTCGATTCTCGAACCCAATACGTCGACGTGACGACCGACGAAGCGTTTGTTCCTATTCGCCGAATTGGCGGCGATACCGGTTGGTACTACGGTGATTGGCTGTGGAAGATTCGAGGGTTTTTAGATTTGCTGGTCGGAGGCGTTGGCGTCCGACGAGGGCGGCGGGAAGATGATCAATTAAAGATTGGAGACGCTGTCGATTTTTGGCGGGTCCAAAAGTTTGAATCGGGAAAGATGTTGCGTTTAAGGGCGGAGATGAAAGTGCCTGGTCGAGCTTGGTTGGAGTTTGAGGTTCAGCCCACCGAGACCGGTTCGGTCGTTCGTCAAACGGCGATCTTTGATCCTGTAGGCGTGCTTGGGTTGGCCTACTGGTATGCGCTTTATCCACTGCATCAGTTTGTTTTCGCGGGCATGTTGAGAAACATTTGCGCTGCAGCGACTGATGGTGACCAAGCAACTGCTGCCCCGCAGACTTATACTTCTCAGTGGGACCCTTCGGCCGACGATTCTTTGTCTTAGGACTAGTCACGAAATAGCTTCCGCATTTTGCGTGCTGCAACTTTTTATCGCTGAATTGACTTATGGCGTGTAGTGGGATTCGCCAGAAATTTCTTTTTAGCCTTAGGAATTCTGGCGAATCCCACGACTCCAAATCGGGAACTTAATTTGTGACTGATCCTTAGTAAGTCGTTTGGGGGCGGGAGCCGCTGGATACAATTCCGCTGCGCCAGTAGGTGAGTTTTCGAACACTGGAAAAATCTCACTCGCTGGTATGTCGTGCTTTTATTACCGAAAGACAATCTGTTTAAAGAAAGAACACGCGGCGAACCACTTGGCAGCATCACGACGCAGATGATATCCTTATCGCAATTCAAATTCTCGAAAGCGATTCCTTGCCTTTTTCTCCACCCCACTTCGGCGATCGGCTCACGCAAGCCGTCAAATCCAAACGTTCACCGCTCGTTGTCGGTATTGACCCGCGTCCTAATCAATTGCCGACCGGCCTCCAAACGGACTTGCGCGATCTTTCCGCGACCGCCCGTTCCTTTGCTTCGTTTGGAAAAGCGATCATTGACACCGTTTCTGACCTGGTGCCGGCGGTAAAACCTCAGGCCGCCTTCTTCGAACGGCTCGGCCCGCCGGGGATGGTAGCGTTGGCAGAAGTTTGCGATCACGCGGCTGCGGCGGGGTTGTTGGTGATTATGGACGCCAAACGAAACGACATCGGGGCGACTGCGGAGGCTTACGCTGCGGCATATTTGGGTCCTAAACCTGAGTCCGCATGGGGGAGTGATGCGTTAACGATCAATCCTTACATGGGATTTGATACGTTGCAGCCGTTCTACCATCGCGGGCAAGCGACTGGCGCTGGTGTCTTCGTGTTGTGCAAAACTTCCAACCCCGGCAGCGACGCGCTGCAATCGCGCACCACTGACGGTAGCGAACACTCTATCGCCGATCTGGTCGCCGACGAAATTCAGCGCCTCTGTGAAGCGTCCGTTGGTCAATCCGGCTACGGCAACGTCGGCGCGGTAGTCGGGGCGACTTATCCGGAACAACTGGCACATCTGCGAGCGAAAATGAAGCGTTCGATTCTGTTGGTGCCGGGGTTCGGCGCTCAAGGCGGAAGCGCTGCCGATGTGGCGGCGGCGTTCGATGAAAACGGCACTGGAGCGGTCATCAACAGTAGTCGGGGTGTCATTTTCGCGTACGAGCAAGAGAAATATCAATCGGTTGCGGCTAAATCATGGCAGGACGCCGTTCGTCAGTCGGCTGTTGATACCGTCAGTGGTTTAAAAGGATTGACAAATGCGGGAAAGCTCTAATTGAACAGCGCCACATTTGAATAAGAAGCCTTGTTAAAAACGTGGTAGCAAAAATGCGAGCGGCACGGCACTAGCCCGATAGCACTTGCTATAGTTTTCTCTTGGGGCGGAAGCGCCAAGATACGAACCCGCAGCGCCAGCAAGTGAGT
>Ga0114956_1003662_pt1 | contig 11862 bp, 10 predicted proteins | sample MaitaG_FD_87304 | JGI IMG/M metagenome (GOLD analysis project Ga0114956, IMG submission 87304) | Marine algal microbial communities from Maine, USA - Maine_Asex2 metaG | ecosystem: Host-associated > Algae > Red algae > Unclassified | place: Maine, USA | collected 2015-01-05 | reverse complement strand
TCTCACTCACTTCAACTACCCCGCTCGATCGAGCTTCGCTCTCACTCACTTCAACTACCCCGCTCGATCGAGCTTCGCTCTCACTCACTTCAACTACCCCGCTCGATCGAGCTTCGCTCCCACTCACTTCATTACCTCTTCTACTGGGCGCCCGAGGTAAGCCTCGATCACGTCGGGATTCGTCGACACTTCCTCGTAACTGCCCTGAGCGATCGTCTCACCGTGATCGAGTACGACGACTCGATCGGACACATCGCGCACCACGCCCATGTCGTGTTCAATCATCACGACGGTGAAGCCCCACTCGCTCCGAAGGCGACCGATCAGACCCGTGAGCTCAACCGATTCCTTGGGGTTCATACCGGCCACCGGCTCGTCGAGCAGGATCAACTTCGGCTTCGTAGCCATCGCGCGGGCGATCTCAAGACGGCGACGATTGGCATACGACAACACCGAGGCAGTCTGCTCAAGCCGGTAGCCGACGAGACGGCTACCGAAGAAGCCCAGCACCTTCTCGGCATGGGCTCGGATCTCCGCCTCTTCTTGCTTGAACGCCTTCGTCTGGAAGAGGGCGCCCATGATCAACTGCTTCGTTCGGCAGTGCTGGGCGACCATGACGTTCTCGAGAATCGTCATGTTCGCAAACAGGCGCACGTTCTGGAAAGTACGGGCGATGCCGAGTGCGGTCACCTGGTTCGGGTCGAGGCCAAGGATCGACTGGCCTTCGAACAAGATGTCGCCGGAGCTGGCCTGCACCATGCCGCTGATGAGGTTGAAGAACGTCGTCTTACCGGCGCCGTTTGGGCCGATGACGCTGACAATCTCGCCCTCGTTCACGTGGAAGTCGAGGTTCTGCAAGGCGTGCAGCCCACCGAAGGTGACACTGAGGTTTTTGATTTCAAGCAGCGGGCTCATGCGGTTGCTCCACCCGTGACATCGCCGAGCACTTCGTCGACCACATCATCCTCGTCTTCGTCGATCTCGCCCTTGAGCCAGGCGTCTTGTAGGAACTCGTCCTGGTGTAGCTCGCGGCTGCGGCGCACGTTCGGCACCAGCCCCTCGGGCCGTTTCAGCATCATCCAGACCAACAAGGCGCCGTAGATGAGCAGCTTGTAGGTCGAGAACTCGGCGAGCAGGCCGGGCTGTTTGGGTCCGCCGAGCACACCGATGAGCACGAGCGCACCGGCGATGACGCCCATGATGTTGCCCATGCCGCCGACGATGACGACGACGAGAATGATGATCGACACGAGAATCAGGAAACTCGTCGGGAAGATCGAGCCGACCTTCGCAGCGAAGACGGCGCCGCTGAACGATGCCAGCACGGCGCCGACCACGAACGCCATCAGCTTCATGTTCACCGTGTTGATGCCCATGGCCTCGGCGACCGACTCGTCTTCACGAATCGCCATCCAGGCGCGACCAAGGCGGGACTTTTCGAGCCGCCACGAGATGTAGATCGCAAGCGCCGAGAAGAACAGCACGAGGTAGAAGACAGCTCGGGGGTCGGTGCCCTTTACCGATGCCAAGCCGAAGATGCCGGCGCCGGGAATGTTGGTGATGCCCTGCGCTCCACCAAACCAGCCCTTGAGCCAGTCGGACAGGAACAGGATGCGAATGATCTCACCGAAGCCGAGCGTGACGATCGCGAGGTAGTCGCCTCGCATTCGGATCACGGGGGCGCCGATGAACAAGCCGACGAGCGCCGCCATGATGACGACGACGATCAGCGCCACCATCCACGGCAGCTCAGGAGCGAAGCCGGGCGAGTTGGGCGATGTCAGCACGGCGGTCGTGTAGCCGCCGACCGCGAAGAAGGCGACATAGCCGAGGTCGAGGATGCCAGCCAGGCCGACGACGATGTTGAGCCCGAGTGCGAGCAACAAGAAGATGCCGACGTTGGCCAGCAGCTCGTTCGTGATCTTGCCGAGGAACAGCGGGAGGATGATCAGCAAAGCTGCAGCGATGACGATCAGGATCGTATTCGCACGCGTGCGGTCCGCTCCCTCTTTGGCTTCGAGGGTGGCTCGGGCCTCCTTGATGCGACCTCGACCGACGACGGCGACGATCGCCGCCACGATCGCGAGCACGATCGTCGTCACAATCGTGAGGCCGCCCTGTTTGGCGTACAACGCGTCGGTCAGGAAGTCGAGCTTGAAGCCTTCGAGAAGGTCGGTGATGATCGTCTCGAAGATCGAGAACGACAGAAGCGTGATGATGACCTTGGTTACGACATCGCGAACGAGCGGACTCATGAGGTGGAACGACGCTCCGAATAGGCCGAGCACCGCCCCGATAATCATCCACATGACGACGCCGAACCCGACGCTGTTCTCGAACGTCAGCTTTTCGAGCAGCTGTGGGCTCCAGTTCACGAGCGGGTCGCGCATGTCGAAGTTGTCGAGCAACACGATCAGCAACGAAAGACCGGCACCCCCCAGGAGGCCGACGACGAGGCCGGCCATGAGGTCGCGGGCGCCTTTGCGGGTCGCGACCATTCCTTCGAGGACCTTCTCGGAACCCACGGTGTAGCCAATGATCACGGGCAGCCAGAGGAGCGAGAGATCGCCCATGCTGAGGATCGGATCGATGACGGCTCGACCGTCAAGGCCAACCGGCATGCCGGCCAAGGCGATGAAGACGAGGGTGAGGGCGAGTAACGACCCAAACTTCGCAACCTTGGGCCAATCGAGGTCGACGGCGGAGCGAGAGACAAACTCAGCTGGTGCACCAGCGGTAGAAAGAGGTGCTGCGCTCATGCCCGATCATCTCCTGACAGACGCTCGCCGAACAAACCGGTCGGTTTCACGAGGAGCACCAGGATCAGCAGGGTGAAGGCGACGGCATCGCGCAGCTGCGAGACACCGCCGACCCCGAGCGGTTCGAGGATCATCAGTGGGGCCAGCGCTTCGACGCTGCCGAGCGACACACCACCTGCCATGGCACCGCCGAGGTTGCCGATACCGCCGACGACGGCGGCGGTAAACGCCTTGATACCGGGCAGGAAGCCGGTGGTGTGAATAACGCTGCGGAACAGCAGCCCCCAGAGGATTCCGGCGACGCCGGCCATGGCACCACCGACGGCGAATGTCGTGACGATCGTACGGTTGACGTTGATGCCCATCAGCGATGCGATCTCTTTGTCTTCGGCAACGGCCCGCATGGCCTTGCCGGTCTTGGTTCGTTCGACGAAGAACCACAAGCCCGCCATCGACACGGCCGCTGCGACGAGTACGAGGAGCTTGGTGCCTTCGATGTCGAAGGTCAGAATGCTGCGCTTCTTCGACAGCCATTCGGGCAACGCCGGGTAGCTCTTGGCACCGGGGCCCAGCAGGACGACCGACATGTTCTGCAAGAAGAACGAAACACCGATCGAGGTGATGAGGGGAATGAGTCGGGGTGATCCCCGCAGTGGCCGGTAGGCGACCCGTTCCATGATCACGGCCGTCAGGGTCGACACGATGATCGAGACGAGCACGACGAAGAGCAGCGAGGGAAGAAAGTTGCTTTCCCAGGCGCCGGCTTCGAACAGCTTGTTCGACGTGATCATGCCCGACATCGCGCCGAGCATGAAGACCTCACCGTGAGCGAAGTTGATGAACCCGAGCACGCCGTAGACCATCGAATAGCCGAGGGCAATCAAGCCGTACATCGCACCCTGGGCCAGGCCGGTGACCAGCAGCCCCTTGAACTGGGCGGCGGTAAGACCCGTCGCGTCCGGATTCGCCCACCTCGCGAACGGATTCTGTGGGTCGATCTGCTGAGCAACGAACGCGGTCAGTCCGATCACGATCAGCGAGATCAATGCGATTCGGATCAGTACCAGGAACCGGTCGACGTTCGTCATACCGGTTGCGTTCTTTGCGCGAACTGCGCTCGTCAAAATGTTTCCCCTCCGGGCGTCGCCCTTGAACTACTGCCCCTACGCGAACCGCACGTGCTGTGTGGTGCGGCCTTCTGGTGTAGTCGGTAAGCAGCCTACGTGGCCAATGCGTGACAATCCTGTCTCTCAGAACCGCCTGCGGACAAAACGAAGGGACCCCCGCCACCGGCGGGGGTCCCTTCACTTCACTTCAGTTCTGCATCTGCGCCGAGCGCAGCGGGTTACGGAGCGAACTCGAAGACCACGTTCTGCTTGCTGGCTTCGATGTCGCCTGAGTTGAGGTGCTCGATGATCGTGATGCGCTGCGAACCGCAGTCGCCATAGTCGTCACAGTTGATGGTGCCGATGATGCCGCCGTAGCCGCGGAGTGCCGTGAGGTACTCGCGGACGCCAGCTCGGTCAATCATCAGGTTGTCACCGTCGTTCCAGCTCGATGCCTCGATGGCGTCGAGAAGCATCGCGGTGGCGTCATAGGAGTGACCCCAGAACGCGGCGCTCGGCGCCTCGCCGTTCATCTCTTCGTACCGGGAGAGGAAGTCGCTAGCGGTCACGCCAGTCGATTCGTTCTTGTTCTCGCCGAAACGAACGTCAGGACCCGAGAAGTGCAGGCCTTCGCTTTGCGGAAGCTCCATGAAACCATCGACGAGCAGGCCGTCAGCGGCAAGCAGCGTCGTCGTTTCGAGACCCGAAACGCCAGCGGCCTGGTCGGCGATGAAGTCACCGGCGGGCTGGAAGATCGGGAAGAAGAGTGCTTCCGGAGTACCGGCAGCAATCTCGGTCAGGACCGGCACCATGTCGGTGTCTTCTTTGGCGACGCCGGTGAAGCCGGTGACGGTTCCGCCCAGGCCTTCGAAGGCATTCGTGAATGCGCTGGCAAGGCCTTCGGTGTAGGGGTCGCCGTCGTGGATCGCCGCAGCAGTCGTGAGACCGAGCTGTTCGTAGACGAACTTGGCCATCGCTTCGCCCTGGAACAGGTCGTTGTGGGCGGTGCGGTAGTAACCGAGGTTGTAGTTGTCACCCGGGTTGCCCTGGAGGTCTGAGGTCAGTGCGGGCGACGTGTTCGAACCCGAGATCATGACCATGCCGGCTTCGGCGATGAGCGGCGCGGCAGCGGTAGCTGCACCCGAGCAGGAGGTACCGATGACGCCGATGATCTGTTCGTCGGCGACGATCGTCTGCGCGGCAGCTTGGCCACCATCAGCGGAGCAAAGGTCATCGAGACCCGTGCCGCTCGTGACGTCAAAGCCGTGGATCTGGCCGTAGTCTTCGACGGCCATTTCAACGCCGCGCTGGTTCGGAATACCGAGGAACGCAACGTCGCCGGTGATTGCGTTCAGCGAACGGATCTGGATGGCTTCGCCAGCTTCGACGGTGACAACGCCCAACGAGCCATCACCCATGTAATCGCCCATTGCATCGTCCATGGCCTCGCCAGCGTCGTCCATGGCCTCGCCAGCGTCGTCCATCGCTTCGCCGGCAGCGTCGCCAGCGGCATCGACTGTGTCGCCGGCAGTACCGGTCACGCTCTCGACTGCGTCACTGCCGCACGCGGCTGCGAACATCGAAAGAGCGCCCAGGATGCTGAACAGCATCATGAGTTTCTTGAACTGCTTCACAATTTCCCCTCCATCTGAGATGGCTTTCCGAACGCCGACATGACATTCGGAATCAACAGCCGCAAAGTCTAGAACGTTGCGGAGCAAAGATCCTTTCACGCGGGCGGCAGGCGAGCTGCATGAACCCTTGGCGCAGCCGCCGAAATAAAGCCCACATAAGGGGAAACGGGGCTGCTCAAGGTTGCCCGGGTCGAACCGATACTCTCCCCGTATGACCTTGAGCCAACTCCTCGGCGGCATCGGCCGTACGCTCATCAGTTCGGGCGTAATCATCCTGATGTTCGTCGCCTTCCAGCTATGGGGAACCGGCGTTCAGCACGCTCGGGCCCAGGATTCGCTGGCGAACGACTTCGAACAGCAGCTCGCCGCGGCGGCCGCAACGGCCGAGGCTGAACTGGCCTCCGCCCAGACGGAGGAACCGGCCCCGAGCGACGGCGCAGTCGACGCCATCGACGGAACCACCGACGCGGCCGAAGCTGTTGCCGCTGAGCCCGTGGAGCCACCGAAGCCAAAGATCGATCCTGACCTGCTGTACTCCGACGCTGGCGATCCAATCGCTCGGATCATCATCGATGCGATCGAGGTCGACCAGACCGTCATCGAAGGCGTCTCTGTCGAGGACCTCCGCAAGGGCCCGGGCCGCTACCGCACGACCTCATTACCCGGGCAGCCCGGGAACGCGTCGATCGCCGGGCACCGGACCACCTACGGCGCCCCATTCCACCGCATCGATGAATTGACGCCGGGTGATGAAATCCAGGTCCAAACCCTCCAAGGCCTGTTCACCTACGTCGTGATGGGCCACGATCAGCCCGACGGCTCGATCCGCGGCCATCACATCGTCGACCCGTCGGCCACTGAGGTCCTGAACGATTTCGGCGATAACCGTCTGACGCTCACCGCATGCCATCCGAAATACAGCGCTGCGCAGCGCATCATTGTCACCGCCGAACTCGTCGGTGAACCAGCCGACTTTGTTCCTCGCCCTGAAGACCTCGCCGCCGACCCGGCACTCAAGCGCGAGTGGGAGGCATCTCAGATCGAGGCCACCGAGCCGGCGGCTGATCCCAACGACAACCCGGTACTCGCCGAAACGACCGATGCCGCCGATCCGGTCAACGCGTCGGTCGCATCGGTCACGACCGACGGTGGCCCGGCCGCCGATGGCTCCATCGTCGATGGCTCCATCGTCGATGGCTCCATCGTCGATGAAACGGTCGCCGCGCCAATCGGCGAGTCCGTGCTCGACGCAGCTTCCGAGGCATCACCGATTTCCGACGACTTCGGCGAGGGCCTCAACGGCGATCGAGCGGCCATCGTGCCATCGGTGATGTGGGGCCTGGCCGCCGGCGCGATCTGGCTCGCCGCCTGGTTCCTCGGAACGAAGTGGCGCCGCTGGCCGATGTACATGGTCGGGTTACTTCCGTTCGCGTTCGCGATGTGGACGACGTTCGACTTTGTCGACAAAGCGCTTCCGTCCTACTAAACCCCATCACATGTCGAAGCTTGCCACCGGCCTGGCGTCCCTTCTTGTCGCGCTCGGTTTGTGCGCGACGGTCGCGGCGTGCTCCTCAGATGCCGAGCCAGTCGATGATCTGTCCGGCCCCGGCATCATCGAGGCCGAACCGACATCGGAGGGGCTTCAGGCGCTCGACTTCCAGAACGACCTAGAGGGAACGGTCACCTCGCCACAGGCGCTCGAGGTAGGCGACTGTTTTAACGAGTACTCGTGGCATGACCGAGCTGGGAATGAACAGCAGGCGATGACCCGATTGAGCTGCTCGCGCCCCCACGATGCCGAGGTCTTCCACGTCGACCTCCATCCATCGGGCACCGCGCCGTTCCCCGGCGACCGCAAGTTGTACGACTTCACCCAGGACATCTGCCTCGAACTCTTCCAGCCGTTCGTCAAAACCGAGTACATCCTGTCGGACCTCGAAATCGGCCTGTTCACCCCCACGTTCGATACGTGGAACAACAACGACGACCGCCGGGTGACGTGTTACGTGTACGCGTTCGAAGGGGGCCTACTCAAAGGATCCATGGCCAACATCGGGCTCTGACGTTTGTTTGATTCTGAAGGGTCAAGCAAGCAGCGCCGCGAGGCCAGACCAGGATTGCGGGATGGCGCCGCGACCGGTGCCGGTGTCGGGGTTCCAGTACTCGGCGAAGCCTGACTTCGTCGCACCAGCGACCGTCGCTTCGCTGATCTGCACGGCGACCCCGTCCATGCCGGCTCGCTGCATCGCGACGGCCATCAGATACGACAGCTGCGGCCACGCCGGCCCTCGCCAATAGGTGTCGGGATCGAACGTTGGCTCGTCGCGATGGACTGCAGCGGGACCGAATCGGCCACCGAAGTCGGCGTCATCCATAACGACAGCTGCGACCGCCTCGACGTGACCCCGATCGGGGTCGACGAGCGCCGGTAAGAGGGCATCGAGCGTGCGAGCTGTGGCCGACGCCGATGCCCGGCCAGCGACTTCGTCGATCCAGCTCTTGCGATGGCCATCCCACCGGTTCGACAACGAGCCCGCAAGCTCGACTCCGGCGTCATGCAGCTCGCCCACGCCGGTGACGGTTTCGAGTTCCGCAATGTTGAATGCGACAAGCGCGTTGAAGCCGACCGACGCAACTCGGAACTCCGGGTTCCGAACCGGTGATCCATCACCGCTCACCTCGACGGTCGTTACGAGGTGAGCCTTGTGAGCTCGCCACCCGTCGATGGTCCACGATCCGCCAAGCATCGAGTCCCAACGAGGGCTGTCGTCGGCGCCCGACTCCCACGGATGCACAAGTTCGATGAGCCCAGACTCACTCCGCTGCCGGTCGCGCACGAGGAACGCCAGGCCGCGGTAGGCCCGATCGATCGTCTCATCGCTTACCGGAAACCCCCGGGCCACAAGCTCGGCGACCGCATGGCCGTACATCGGCGGCTGGGTGATTGACGACGCACCACGCCGCCCCCAGAGACCCACCGCTTTCGCGGGGTCGCGTTGGTAGTTCATGTGGGGCACGAAGCCGGCGGCGTCCTGCGCAGCGAGCACCGAGTCGAGCTCGGTCAACGCTCGGTCGTCGCCGATCTCGGCCCAGATGATGGCGTGAAAGCACGAGTCCCACAGCCAAAGCCACGGGTAGACGTCGCTGTTTGGCGCGGCGTATCCGTCGGCAACCCAGTGGTCATCGAGCATCGCCGCAACATCTGCAAGCAGGTCTCGCTTCGACCGCGCATTCGATAAGTCGGCCGCGGTACCGTTTGGGTCTTCCATGCCTACGTGTTCCATCGTCTCGTTTCGCCTCGGGCTCACCGATGGCGTGTCGGTGGTGGCATTGCGGTGGTCCGAGATCCTGCAGGATCTCGGCTTCGACGTCATCACTGTGGCAGGCGAGGGTCCCGTCGATCGTATTGTTCCAGGTCTCGAGATCGGCGCGACCGCTCCCCCGCTTGAGGCCGATATCGACGCCGCCCTTGGCGACGCTGACCTCACGATCGTCGAGAATCTCTGCACGATCCCAATCAACCTTCCGGCCAGCCATGCGGTGGCCAAAGCGTTACGGGGACGCCCGGCGATCATGCACCATCACGATCCGCCCTGGCAGCGCGACCGATTCAGCCACATCACCGAACTGCCAATCACCGATCCGGCATGGCGCCACGTGACGATCAACGAGTTGACCCGTGAGCAGATGGCGGCTCGCGATATCGAGACCACCACCATCTACAACGCGTTCGACACGCTGACCGAGCCGGGCGATCGGGCCGGCATGCGAGACAGGCTTGGGGTCGGCGACGACACGCTGCTCGTGGCTCACCCGGTGCGGGCGATCCCCCGCAAGAACATTCCAATAGCGATCCGACTGGCCGAAGAACTCGACGGCGCCTACTGGCTGCTGGGCCAAGCCGAAGAGAACTACGGCGCCCAACTCGACTGGCTCCTCGCATCGGCGCGGGTGCCGGTCATCCAGCGGCGTTCCCTGACGATTCCCGACATCTACGCCGCGGCCGACGTCGTCGTTTTCCCGTCATTGTGGGAGGGCTTCGGCAACCCGCCGATCGAAGCATCGATCCACCGCAAGCCCGTGATCATCGGCGACTACGCCGTCGCCGCCGAACTCGGAGCGCTTGGCTTCCGATGGTTCGCCCCGCACGAGGTCGACACTGTGGCCGAACTCGTGCGGCACCCCGACACCGACATGCTCGACGCGAACCGTGCCCTCGCGCTGAAGCACTTCTCGGTCGAGGCAAGCCGAGATCGACTCGCCGCGTTACTCACCGAGGCAGGCTGGTTATGAGCGACGACCACTTCGGTGCCGACGCACCGATGAGCGCATCACTTGGCGACCCCGCGGTGCTGGCTCGACGGGCGCGCATTGCCCAGCTATGCGCATGGGGCAAACGCATTGGTTACTCGCTCTTCGCCATCGCCCTCATCATCTTTTTCTACGGCCTGTTCACGGCATTCGAGTCTTGGGTCGCGACGACGGTCGGACTCTGCCTGCTGCTCGGATCGATCGTGCTCATACCCGCGATCGTCTTCGCCTACGGCGTCCAAGCCGCTGACCGCGAAGACCGCGGCGGCGGCAACTTTCACTAGACCGATGATGACAACAGTCGAAGCGCTCGACCTCGGCACGGTCGAACTACCCGCGTCACATCCCCGAGCGGCAGACCGTACTCACAACACGCGCCGACGGCCGGCATGAACTGATCGTCGGTCAGGCCTGCTTCTGCTGTGCCGACTTTCGCTCGGACACTGTCGACACCGGCGAGTTGCACGACGATTCATTCACTGCGACCTATGCCGCATCTCTTGACCGGCTTCGCGGCATCGCGGCGACGGCGGTGCACTTCAGTCACGACGCCACGGTGCTGAAAGCGGACGGTTGACAAGCCGGTCGAGATTGTCCAACTAGCGTCAGGTCCATGACTGCGACAGCGATGGACACGTTGGTGACGGCGAGCTGGCTTATCGACGAATTGAAGGCCGCCGACGATCTCGTCGTCCTCGATTGCACGGTGTTCCTTGCCCGGACCGAAGCCGGGTTCGTCTCGACAAGTGGCCGTGACGCCTGGGCCGCGGCCCACATTCCTGGCGCCGGCTTTGCCGATCTCGACGGTGACCTCGCCGACCCGGCGAGCAACTATCGCTATGCCGTTCCCGAACCCGACGCCTTCGCCGCGGCGATGGGAACGCTCGGCGTCGGCGACAACAGCCGCGTCGTGCTCTACGACAACAACCAATCGATGTGGGCGGCGCGCGTCTGGTGGATGCTGCGCTGGATCGGCTTCGACCGTGCGGCAATCCTCGACGGCGGACTGAAAGCGTGGGAAGCAGCCGGACAACCGGTCAGCGGCGAGCCATCGGCGCCACCACCGGCGACACTCACCGCTCGCCCTCGCCCCGAACTCATCGCGACCAAGGCCGACGTACTCGCTGCGGTCGGCGACGGCACCACGTGCCTTATCGACGCGCTGCCGGGTGCGATGTATCGCGGCGAGGTCACCGCGTACGGTCGGCCGGGCCACATCCCCGGAGCCACAAACCGATCAGCCTCGGGCATGCTCGACGCCGACACGGGGCTGTTTCGAACCCTCGACGAACTGCGGCCGACGTTCCCCGATGACCCGACTGCCCGGGTCATCACGTACTGCGGTGGCGGTATCGCAGCGTCGGCCGACGCCTTCATCCTGACGCGGCTCGGTTTCACCGACGTCGCCGTCTACACGGCGAGCTTGCAGGAATGGGCCCAAGATCCGGCCGCCCCACTCGTCACCGAGTGACCCCCTGCCCGCTACGTTGGCCCTATGGCTAGCTCCTCGCGTCTCCCCGCTGCCGAACGTCGCGAGCAACTACTTCGAGTAGCGCTCGAGGTCTTCGGCGATACCGGTTACCACGCGACATCGATGGACAGTGTTGCCACACGCGCTGGCGTGACGAAGCCGGTGCTCTACCAACACTTCTCGTCGAAGCACGAACTGTTCAGCGAAGTTGTTCGCAGTGCGTCGGCCGACCTACGCGATGCCGTCGAGAAGGCCCTCAGCGGCGCCAACAGCCCACGCGAGAAGGTCGAGTTCGGCTTCACCGCTGCGGTCGACATGTTGGCATCGAACGAAGCGCTCAGCCGCGTGCTGTTCGACGAAACCGCACGCGCCGACGACGCTGTTGCCAGCGACCTCGTCGCCGTCGAACGCATTCTCGCCAGCGGCATCGCCGAAGAACTCACCAGCCTTGAAGACGTCGACGACGACGTCCGCATGCTCCTGGCTCACGCGATCGTCGGCATGATCGAGAGCACCTTCCGCCACTGGTTCGCCAACGACTACAACATCGCCCCCAGCGACCTCGCCGCCAACCTCGCCTC
>Ga0114956_1003658_pt1 | contig 11866 bp, 11 predicted proteins | sample MaitaG_FD_87304 | JGI IMG/M metagenome (GOLD analysis project Ga0114956, IMG submission 87304) | Marine algal microbial communities from Maine, USA - Maine_Asex2 metaG | ecosystem: Host-associated > Algae > Red algae > Unclassified | place: Maine, USA | collected 2015-01-05 | reverse complement strand
GTGGGTCCGTAAAGATCCACCCGGCTTACTATAATCTCGATTCAGGCAAAGTGGATTTTTTGTAGTTCATCTTAATTTGGAACAACCGTTTGGTGTTGCTCCATTGATCTAAGATATGAGAGTGATCAATCTAGGCATTTCGCTAGTGGCAGTGCTATTCCTGCCTATAGACCTTGGTGCCCAACATTTCAATATTCACAATCCCCTGACTCTTCCTGACAAGAGCCAACGATCAACTACTTCGCAGCGTATCGGGTATACTGATGTGACTGTTATATACCACAGTCCTGGAGCCAATGGCAGAGAAATTTGGGGTGACCTCGTACCGTATGGCAAGGTGTGGCGGATCGGGGCCAACACGAATACGACTTTTAGCGTCACTGATGAGGTACAGATTGGAGGCCAAACATTGGCTGCCGGCACCTATGGTCTTCACTTGTTGCCGGAAGAGGATCAATGGACTTTTATCTTTTCCAAAAACCATACCTCATGGGGAAGCTACTTTTACCAGGAAGCGGAAGATGCGCTACGTTTTACCGCTAACGTCGAAGCTGCACCAGAGGAAAGAAACTGGATGAGCATTGATTTTCATACGCGCGATCGCGCAGAGACATCCGTCGTGTTGACCTGGGGAGACAAGCGAGCTCGATTTGATTTCAGCCTTGACATTGATTCGATTGCCCTTCAAAATATTCGCAATCAATTGCGCTCGGATGCGTATTGGGAGTGGTTTAGTTGGTGTCAAGCGGCCGACTATTGCGCCCAATATGAGATCAACACGGAGGAGGCTTTGGAATGGATAGACCGATCTATCGAAATGGAAGAGAATTTCAACAACTGGGATGTGAAGGAAAAACTACTGACTCAGATGGGAGATGCGCAGGGAGCCAAACAAGCGATTGCTCGAGCGATCGAAGTGGGCAGCGATGTGCATCTGGAGCGCTACGGCCGACGTCTTCTACAGCAGCAAAAATATGAGCGGGCCATCTTTGTATTCGAGCAAGCGCTCGAGAAGAACGATCAGTATTGGCGAGCTCATCTGAATAAAGGCAAGGCACTTCAAGCGCTAGGATCTGAAATCGAAGCGCTTGCAGCATTTAAAGAAGCGCTGAAAAATGCACCGGAAAATAATAAGAAACAAATTGCAGACTTAATCAAGTAGTCGTCTCCATATAAATGCATAGTTTAATCCAAATCCTCATTTTCTCGCAATTAATAATCGGCTGTTCCATGCAAAATACTGAGTCCCTTGTCTATGAAGTAGAAAAGCTGGATGCTCCCATCGAATTGGATGCAAATTGGAATAAGGATCCCTGGAACGCTATTGCCTCACTCTCAGTAGACAATTTCATGGGTGACAAGCCAGCTCATTTTCCGCACGTTGAAGCCAAAGTAGCGTATGATGATGCCGCGATTTACGTGATATTTCTGGTGAGGGATCAATATGTGAGAGCAGTAAGAGACACCCATCAAGAAGGTGTATATAAAGACAGCTGTGTGGAGTTCTTTTTCAGCCCCGCTGAGGATAGCGAAGACGGATATTTTAATTTAGAAATGAATTGTGGTGGCACCATGCTATTTCATCATCAATCTGCCAATCGAGAAAACAAGTTAGATATTTCGCCCGACAATGTTGACAAAATCGAGGTAGCACATAGTCTCCCCAAAGTGGTAGATCCAGAAATTCAGGAACCCACCGTGTGGACGGTCGAGTATCGTATCCCGTTCGAAATATTGGAGGAGTACCATGCGATGAAACCACCCGTTGCGGGATCTATTTGGAAAAGCAACTTTTACAAGTGCGCCGATGAGACTTCTCATCCTCACTGGCTGACCTGGTCTCCGATCGATTTTCCCAAACCAAATTTTCACCTGCCGGCATTCTTTGGAACGCTGAAATTTACCCCTTAAGTCCGATCGCAATTTAAAAAGAGCCTACACTCCGCTATTCATCAGGTATAGCGCCAACAGACAAACCCCAAAATAAATCGCAATGCTCTGAGCGCCAGGATAGTCCTTCGCAAGACGCTGACCAAAAAACAACATCAAGAGTGCCACCATCGAGAGTTCGAAACCGATGATGAGCAAATCTGGCAGGCCTTGCCACCAATACAGGATTAGGCCCAGCAGGCACAGAAGTCCAGCCGCTATTTCGACCAGGGTGAGGACGATGAGCATAGGTCGAGCGACCTTTCCCAAAGGTGATTTAGAAAAATGACCAACAATCCAATCGCGATTTCCCTTCCAATCGATTACTTTATCAAGCCCCGACTGCAGGAACAAGATTGCAAAGAAAACAGCACTTGCCGTCTGAGCAAAAACCTTGGGGATGAAAAGTGTTTCCAGCATGCAATCAAAGTAGGGATATCATTTCAAAATTTCAAATGGCTTATTGGTCAAGAAATCTTAACTTAATCTGTCGAAAGTTCATGATGCCTAACCGTTCAAAAATTTGCTGCCTGGTTTTATTTGTGATCCTCGCGTGGTCGTGTGGACAGCGGGGTCTGCCTCTTCCCGATCCCGACAATGGCGGTCTCGTACTTCCCGATGGTTTTGATGCCGTGGTCGTAGCTGACAGCGTAGGCAAAGCACGTCACCTGGCGGTCGATCAAGAAGGAGATGTCTACGTCAAGCTTCGCTACCCCCTGCCCCAAGGTGAGAATGTGGCGCTACGCGACACAGACAATGATGGCCATGCCGACATCATAAAATACTGGGGCGACTATGGCGGCAAAGGCAAGTACGGCAATGCGATGCGCATCCACAAGGGCTACCTGTACCTCAGCACTGCCGGCGAGGTGTATCGGCATAAATTGCGTCGTGGCAAACTGCTTCCGGATGAAGAAAAAGAACTGCTGCTCACCGATGATTACGAAAATGCCATCCATGGATACAGCCATATTGCAAAACCGTTGGCATTTGACCGCGATGGTCATATGTATGTTCAATTTGGGTCTCCTGGAGACTGCTGCCAAGTCGAGGATCGTCGGCCGGAATCTCCCGGACAGATGCCTTGTCCAGAACTTGAAATGCACAGCGGAATTTGGCAATTTTCTGACGATACTCCCAATCAATTTCAAAAGGACGGCAAGCACTATGCGACGGGCATACGCAGTGTGGTTGGAATGGACTGGAATCATCAGGACAACACCTTGTATGCCCTGCAACATGGGCGTGATAATTTGAGTCGTACCTGGCCTGAGCTTTATTCTCCCTGGGAGAGTGCAATGTTGCCTTCCGAAGAATTTCTACGGGTAGAAGAAGGCACGGATGCCGGATGGCCATATTACTACTACGATCAGATGCAAGGTAAAAAACTGCTCAACCCTGAATATGGTGGAGACGGCAAAGAACAAGGAGACGGCGAGAAGTATGCTCAGCCGATCATCGGTTTTCCAGGTCATTGGGCTCCCAACGATATCCTCTTTTACAGGGGCGATCAATTTCCGGAGCGCTACCGAAATGGAGCTTTTATCGCATTTCATGGATCGACCATCCGGGCACCGTATCCGCAAGCAGGATATTTTATTGGCTTTGTACCTTTTAGTAATGGGTCGCCCAGTGGTCCCTGGGAGATCTTTGCCGATGGCTTTGGTGTGGTCGATACCATTATCAATACAAGCGATGCCATCTATCGGCCCATGGGCTTGGCGATGGGCCCTGATGGATCCCTCTACTTAAGCGAAAGCGAAAAAGGAAAAATTTGGCGAGTCATGTATCGTGGTGATCGGGAGGCATTTGGGCCCCAGGACCTGCAAGCCATGGAAGCCCGAAAAAAACTACCTCACATCAAAACGCCAGATCCGGTGCTTGACAGTCGAGATCAGCTGCGGGGCAAAGAGGGCTCGGTGCTCTACATGAAGCATTGTTCGGCATGCCATGCAGCAAACGGCAAGGGAGATGGTACCCGTTTTCCTCCCATCGACAATTCGGAATGGGTAAACGGCGACAGTGAGAGACTTATCTCCGTGGTATTGCGAGGGCAAGATGGTCCCATCACCGTAAAAGGTGAATCATGGATCGGAACGATGCCCGCATTGGCCTACTTATCAGATAGTGATATTGCAAAAATTCTCACCTTCATCCGCAGCAGCTTTGGCAATAGTGCTCGCGGTATTCAAGACGTGGAAGTACGAGTTGCACGCAGAAGGCTGCAAGCAAGAGAAAACTCCGAAGACATTTAATCAGCAAAAAGAGCTTTGGGTGCTCTATCTCGATAATAAAAACTAAGCGTAGCCAGAATCGAGATCAATAAATATCCGGCAAAAACATATTGCCAAGCGTTGGGAAGCTCAGCATACCTCTCAGCGACAAACCATAACAGACCAAAGCCCAACGTCACTTTAATAATTTCGGCGGGGACGGATATCCAGTGCCTATCCATCAAGGACGTGTAGGCGAAAATCGACAAAAACAGAAAGAGCACACTTACTGCCAACAGCGGGTAAGACAACTCCGACAAATTTGCCATCAAAATATACATTAGAATATTTGCAACAATCAATTGCGTCCAGCTCCAGGCCTGAAATCCTGCGCTGGCAGGCGTATCATACTTGGCACGGTTGTACACATCGCCAATACTTGCTACCGGAAATCGATCTTCAACATCTGCGGGTCTCCAACCCGTGGGCATGAACCATAGGCGCAATTTGTCCCACCAGCGTGAAGTGTACCAGGCATCACGTGCCAACATCGCTAGGTGCATAAAATTAATGATCACTGGGTTCCAACTGCCAGCCGGGCGTTTTGTACCGTAGATGGGCGGCACGTCTTGCAGCTCGGGCTGAAACGTACCAAACCACTTATCCCAAACAATAAATATTTCCGAAAAATTCTTGTCAATGTATTCTGCATTAATTGCATGGTGCACTCGATGATGCGAGGGCGTCACGATGATGTGCTCTAAAAAACCCATTTTATTAATCACACGTGTGTGGTACCAAAACTGAGCAAACAAATGAATGGGTGCAACCACCGCAACGACCTCTGCAGGAATACCGATAAAGGCCATTGGGATGTACAAGAAAAAGTACACTCCAACAAATGCAGAAATTTCTTGCCGCAGGGCGCACGATAAATTAAACTCCTCACTGCTATGATGGATAATGTGCCGATTCCATAGCACATTTATTTTGTGATTAAATCGATGTGACCAATACCCAGCAAAGTCATGACCCACGAAAGCAAGTAAATAGAGAAGCACGGTAGACTGGATTTCAAATAGACCTAACCGAGCCTCCAACCATCCGTAGCTGATGATGACGATGGCAATACCCAAAAGTGCCTTCAAGGTATTGGTCGTGCCTGAGCTCAAGCTGCTGATGGTATCCATGGGACGATTTACCTGAAGACCTTGCCAACGGGCAATTAAAGACTCAATCACAATCAGGAGCAAGAACCCCGGTATCGCAATGCTTAATACTTTTGAGTAGGCCTCCATGAGATATTGACAAAATTATGATTTATCTCCACATTTGGTGGTAGAAGGCTTTACTTTCAGTGGTGGCTGGAAATCCGTACTTTAGGTGAGATGAATTCCAGAACGATGGTCGCTGTACTGTTCATGCTCTGCCAACCGTATTTTGCGGTTTCACAAACAGAAACAGAAACAGTAACGAAACCGATCATCTCTTATTCAGGAGGTGACATCGAAACATTCTTGCAAAGCAAAGTGACTTACCCCAAAACTGCCCGCAAGTCAGATATTTCAGGTGATGTAATTTTCTCTTTTAAAATTGGAATCACCGGCAAGTCTCATCACCTGAGGGTGGCTTCCTCTCCTTCACCCGTCTTAACGAAGGCTGCACTAGATGCGCTCACGAGTACTACGCATCGTTGGAAAGGTGAGGAGAAACGAGATACGGCACAAGAATACTTGCATATTTTCCGCTTTCGAATTCTTCAGGAAGTGGAAACGACTGACTATTCTCAACGTTGTGCCAAACAAATAGGTAGACAGAAGTGGGAGAAGGCGTTGAAATTCAATGATCTTGCACTTGCAGCCAATCAATATGATGCAGCTATCTGGAATCAGCGAGCTCAAATTCTTGAATCCCTACAGACCGATGGTGCGGAAAAGGCAAAAGATCGCGCAATCAACTTTGGTCGTCAAGTCGTCTCCAATATTCAGATTTCAGCCAAGGAAAACACGAGTGCGAAGAGCAGTGGAGCGCAAACACCCATCGAATTTTAGCAAGCTCGACCAGTAATTATTTTTTATCGACGGGAGTGTATAGAAACCCGAACGCTTCCTATTGCAGGGCGTTGATAATTTCGAATAAACGACAACCGATGAAAATGCTCTCACCGGTGGTGGGGGTAGCAGCTGGTAGTCACCAAGTAGGTGATCCAGCCTGTTGATCTGCAGCGATTTTTGCGGCAACCAAGTTTCGGGTAAAGCCACCAAGGTCTTCATTCTGGGGCAAGATGCGCAGAAAATGCTCTCCGTTAAATAGCGCTACACTCTTCTCCCCTTTCGATAAGTTAAATCTCCAATAAGGAATCAATAATGCAAACCCTTTACTAGCTCTAGACACGAACACGCCGACACCTCTTTCGTGCAACTCGATGATTCCGATCCAAGGCGGAGGAGCATCGACGATCAGCGTATGAATATATTCACTTGCTTCTACAATTTGACACGGTTGCTCTATGATTATTTCTCGATGCTGCTCAGTGCGTTGCAGAGCAGGTCCAATGGTTTGAGTAATCGTATCCTGGCATTCATTGTCAGCAAGAAATACGATCATATCATCGCATCTTGATTGTCACGGTGGTACTGCCTACCACTTCAAACTTGCACTTTTCGAAGGAGGGTATTTTAGTGATCAAGCCGGTGACTTCAGAAAAACCAAATGGCTCCTTCGGAAGGCCGATTATGTTGCGATCCATCTCACCATTGTCGTTTAAATCATGCAGCACTGAAATACCATAAAAGCCTTCGGGCAAATGCTCAAAGATCACCTCTTGCCTACCCTCCTCTGCCGGAACTTCAGCACTCTCAAAACAGGTCTCCGTAAAGACGTCCTCAACATTGCAGAGACAAATGAGAATACTACCTCGAGACTCCTTGACCTCATCTAGCACCACGGTCAACACTGATTCTTGCGGAGACAGCATCAACAATATCAAGAAAAACATCACCATATTATACTCTAAACGTCTTCTTCAAACATAATACTATCTGGACGGGTGACCAATTTACCTGAAGTCCGTCTTAACACAGTATTACGATAACATTCACAAATCAAAAAAAATAATTAAGATATGGAAGCTGTGACTTCGAGATTGGGCGGACTAGTAGATATACTGATAGCCTGGGCACCAAAATTAGTTGGGGCTATACTTTTTCTATTAATTGGCCTTTGGATCATCGGTATCATTATGAAGATGATTCGCAAGGCACTTGTCAAATCAGGCCTTGATCAGGATGTCGTTCCTTTCCTGAGTTCAATGATTTCTGTACTTCTCAAAGTGATGCTGGTCATATCAGTTGCCGGCATACTGGGCATCGAAACTACCTCCTTCATTGCATTGATTGGCATGGCAGGTCTTGCAATTGGCATGGCACTGCAAGGCACTTTGGGGCATTTTGCTTCTGGCGTTATGATCCTGATCTTTAAGCCCTATCGAGTAGGTGACTTGGTTGATGTGCAAGGCACGGTGGGCCACGTTGAGGAGATTCAGGTTTTCAACACCATCATTAAAACACTCGACAATAAACGCACCATCATTCCCAACGGAATTGCCACCAGCGGTGTGATCACCAATCTCTCTTCACATAACATGCTGCGGGTCGACATGAACATTGCCATGCCTTACGAAGAGGATTTTGATAAAGTTCAGGGCATCGTCATGGAGGCGCTGAAAAACACACCTGGCGTGATGACTGATCCAGCACCGGTTGTGGAGATCGAGAAATTTGATGCGAACAATATTGTACTGGCGGTGCGGCCATACGCAACCCCTGGAGATTACTGGGATGTCTATTTCGGCTCTTACCGCAATGTCAAGGCAGCTCTCGGCAAAAATAATATTCGAGTGGCTTACCCACGTACAGATGTACAAATGATGAACGCGAACTAACAACTCATGGTAACCCCGTCCTAAAGACGGAATACAGACGATGCCTTTGGGAAATAGGCATCGTCTTTTTTTTGCCCCTCTTGCCCGTTTGACTGTGCCGAAGTGTCTCTACTGCCGATCTAACCGTTGATTCATCTAAAGAATTAGCTCATTTGTCCATAGAGTTGATAATTTGCAACGTGGTCAAGCGAAAACGTGTTTACTCCAGTAGAATGAGCAAAGCTCTAGCACTGAAGAGAACCTGGCAGTCATCCTCCTGGTGGTCCCATCGCAAGTGGATTACGCACACCTTGTTTTGGTTGCTCGTATTAGCTACACTTTGCTTCTTCGATTATCGGATTACGGGCTGGCCTTTAGTGCTCTACACCAAGCTGATCGATGTGATATTTTATGCAGCGATCATCTACCTCAATCTCCTCTACCTGATCCCAAATTTTCTGACGGCAAAGCGTTTTTGGATTTACGTATCTCTCCTACTGGGCTCTGTATTGATCCTCACTCCCATAAAAGTCGCGATTCAGGTTTTTCTCTTCGCCAATGAGCCGACCATACAGTCGTCCTTGGTCGAAAACCAGTCCTACTACTTTCTCTCCATGTTCTTGATTATGGGTTCATCTACCATCTACAGCATCATCTCCGAGTGGCTTATACATCAGTCTGAGAAGCGAGATCTACAGACCCAAACCATGCAATCTGAACTGAAGTTCTTGCGCTCGCAAGTCAATCCGCACTTTCTATTTAATACCCTAAATAACCTCTATGCACTGACCCTAAAGAAATCTGATGATGCTCCTGAGATTGTTCTGAAACTCTCAGAAATAATGAGGTACATGCTCTATGAGTGCAATGAGCGCACGGTATCCTTAAGCAAAGAAATAACCTATTTGCGCAACTACCTTGATCTGGAACAACTGCGACAAAGCCGTGATATCAAGATCGATATGCAAGTGATTGGCAACGTGTCTGACCACAGAATTGCACCGTTGATCTTCATCCCTTTTGTCGAGAATAGCTTTAAGCATGGGCTGAATAATCAAATATCAGAAGGCTATGTTACCATCGTGCTCAAGGTCGAATCAAACAAACTTGAGTTTATGATCGAAAACAGCAAGCCAGCCACCCAACCGGCTCAAACGCATCGGCGCAGTGGAGGCATCGGGCTGGTCAACGTCAAGCGACGCCTCAATCTGATCTACGCTGATCGCTATCGCCTAAAAATTAATAACGAACCCAACTCCTATCAAGTCAATCTTATTCTTCAATTGTAAAACGACAAATCATGCAAGTACAAACTTTGATCATAGACGACGAGCCACTCGCACTGGACGTGTTGGAAACATACATCGAGCAGATGCCGGCCCTAAATCTAGTCCGGAGGTGTGTAAATGCCTTTGAAGCAAATGAGGCTCTCTCGGAGTGCCAGATTGATCTGATGTTCCTTGATATTCAAATGCCACAACTTACCGGCACAGACTTCATCAAGACCTTGAGCGATCCACCTTTGGTCATCTTTACGACTGCATTCCCCAACTACGCGATTGAGGGTTTCGAACTCGATGCGATCGACTATCTGCTCAAACCGATATCGCTCGATCGGTTTATGAAGGCATCAAATAAAGCCATTGATCAGATCAAGATGCGCGGTTCGCAACAGGTACCTCAAGATGGTGCCGACTTCATTTTTGTCAAGGCCGACAAGAAGTACATAAAATTGAAGTACAAAGACATACTCTATATCGAGGGGCTCAAAGACTACGTGATCATTAAGACCGATACCGGCAGAGTGATCACCCTACAGACGATGAAAAGCCTCGAGGAAAAGTTGCCACAGCAGATTTTCAAGCGGATACATCGCTCATTTATTTTGAATCTGGACAAAATCAAGGCCGTGGTTGGGAACATGGTCGAGATCTTGGAAGGGGGCAAAGCCAAGCATATTCCTATTGGAAAGAACTATCGGGATGAGCTCCTAAAGATTGTCCAGAACAATCGGCTCTAAGTCGGGTTATCTGATGATTTCCAACTTGTGCGTCTCGTATTTACCAGCACTTTGAAGTCGAAGCACATACGATCCAACCGGCAGTTGCTGAACATCAATCTCTAGCTGTGTATATCGGTCAGTCGGAGTACCTCCCAAGACTCTGTTTCCAAGCATGCTGTATAGATCATACCCATCTATACCCTCTGGGGCTAGTACATTGATGTAATCCCTTGTCGGATTGGGTGCGACCGAAACAACAGCATTGTTCACTACGCTCAAAGGTGCAGCAACACGAGCCTGGATGATGGTGGAGGTAACCTTATCACCCGGGAATGAAGCGTAGACGCCATCTTGACCCAAGCAGACCGCATCGTCAATATAGATATCGAATTGCAGATCCGGCAAGCTTCTAAATCCATTTAAGTCTTCTTCGACAATGAAGCGTATCTCTCCCATGACACCATGCCCGGAAATTTCTTTGTGATCGAATCGTGCAAAACCTACGTCCAGTCGACCATCTTCTGGTGAATATTCGTAACCCAATATACCCGCATCATCGCCGAGCAAACCTCCTGAGATCAAATCAAATACCAACGAGCTTGAGTCTACGTATTGATCATCAATAACCACGGAGAAATTAAAACCCAGCATCTCACTCAGCGGCCGGTCTGCTGAACCCAGACTCACCTCTAAAATTGCTTCATCACCTACCTCTACTTCTGGATTGGTCAGCGTCAGGATAATTGGCACGGATTCAACCAGGGGTACGACTTTCGGCACTATCCGACTCGTCTTTCCATAGTGCAACGCTGTAGCGTCGTAGTCGGCTTTTTCAAGGCTGCCATTGCCATCGGCATCGATGTGGCTGAGATCAGCGACACCAATTGGTACCTGATCGATCCATGGGGAGGCGTTTCTGGGATACCAATCTTCAATACTTCGATCTTGTCGTGATGGACCGGATGATGCCAAATGCACACCGAGTGGCAGTACATCTGAAATAGATACTATGCCATCGTTGTTGAGATCTCCCGGGTATACGCAAATGTCGTTGCAGGCTTCATATTGTGCATAGTCCGCAACTGCAAAATGAAGCTGCAGGGTCTGGCAATTTGCTTCTCCTGCATTATTTGTGCAGTAGCTAACCATCGCATGGTCAGATCCGGCGAAATCTGAATCTGGCGTATATCTCAGGGAGCGACCGCCATCCTCGATAGCCAGCTCGCCATGGCTGCCCGCTTGGATAACTTCGAATGCGTAATCATCAATGGGTACATGGTAGGGCAGGTGCAGCGACCGGCCCATATCCACTGAAAACTCCCAGCTATCTTTGCGAGGCTCAAAATTATGGACGACCACTTTCACTTCGGCCGTGTCGCAACGCCCCTCGTTGCAACTGACATAATCGAAGTGAGCGATCCCATTAAATCCCGTCTCGGGAGTATATTCATACACATTACCGTTCAGATGGACAAGGCTGCCAGCTAGCTCGCTGGTCAACACTCCATCTGTAGAAGGGTCAAAATCATTGGCGCCCAGATCGATGTTGATCGAATTATCTATCTCGGTGTAAAACAAATCTGAAGTATTCCAACCATTCACCACAGCAGGATCTTCGTAAATTATATTGACTTCATACACAATCGGAAAGCCGAAGCGCACGTGATAGTACCGAATCTGTAAACTGCCGATGAAAGCCTCTTCGGGCACATACGACCAGACCCCATCTCTTACTTCACTAAGTTCACCACCTGCATGCGCAGATGGTGCTACAAAACCACTGGGAACACTAAAACTCAG
>Ga0114956_1003657_pt1 | contig 11867 bp, 10 predicted proteins | sample MaitaG_FD_87304 | JGI IMG/M metagenome (GOLD analysis project Ga0114956, IMG submission 87304) | Marine algal microbial communities from Maine, USA - Maine_Asex2 metaG | ecosystem: Host-associated > Algae > Red algae > Unclassified | place: Maine, USA | collected 2015-01-05 | reverse complement strand
TAGATAGAAATTGATATTCTTGTCTGAGTTTACTTTGGTATTCATTGTGATCAACCTCTTCGTTCAAATAGCCAGCAACACCAAAAGCCAATGCCTCTAACTGAAACAGTGAATCTTGATGCTTCAATAAGATGTGCAAAGGTAAATGCATCCCGAGTCTTAACATTGCATCCTTATTAACTTTCATCCCAAGTCTCTGCAGAGTTGCTACATGAAACGTCGCATCCCAATCTTGTTCAAGAGTATTGAGTAGTTTGAGATAAGCCTTTGTCTTTGATTCAATCCTTTCGATAGATAAACCTTCTAGCCAGACGGGCATTTGACTCAGATCAACTGTAGAGAGCAATTTTTCACATGGTATCCATGTCTCCTGATCCATCAATTGAGCATATGAGTTTAGCAACTCTTGATCCAATATAGGTTGGAGTTCTAAGGTTGGGATTATTGTCCCATCTTTTCGCTTTATGTCTCGATCATGTTGATAGACGACATGGAGGATTACATTGTCATATGCAAGATCGCTAGAGTGCTGATGTCTATCCCAATCTGACGACAGCACATGCATTTCTATGTGGCCAGCCCACAATGTGCCATCAATCTCCACACGTCCATTGCTAAAGTCTGGCCCAGCATCAGAATTGTGAAATCCAAAATCCTTCAATGTAATAGACTCTCCCTTACTGGTTTTGAGATTATTGAGATTTATCAGCTTTGTTTTCCAAATAAAGTGAAGAAGATTCTCTGGGATATGTCGTACTGATCCACTCATTCCTTTTTTAAACTCTATCAAAGACTTTGAATGTATAGTCATGTGGATTTTTTTCATCCTTTTGATGTTGCTCTTCGCTGACAAGTTTCCAATTTGCCATTTCTATAGTAGGGAAGAAAATATCTGGAGCTTCTACTTCAAGGTCTACTTCTGTAAGGTAAAGTTTGGTCCAGAGTTCTTGTGTCTGTTCATAGATCATACCTCCACCTATGATGCATAGTTCTTCATCACCATTTTCTACTGACCATTGAATTCCTTCTTCGATACTCCTCACTACCACACAATTGCTAACGATATAGTAAGGGTCACGAGTCACTATCATATTTGTCCTCTTAGGCAAAGGTCTCCCAATTGATTGATAGCACTTACGACCCATTAGAATTGTCTTATTCAAAGTGTTCTTCTTGAAGTATTTTAAATCTGCTGGTAGATACCAAGGGATATCATTTCCTTTGCCAATTGCATTATTTCGGTCTACCGCTACGATGCATGAGATGATCATAGATTTTATTTATTGGATTAAGTTCATTTCTTTCATTCTTGTTTCAGTATTCTTCTTGTATGGTGAAATTTCTCCTTTGAGATATTTCTCAATAACTAGACCCGTAATAGGTGATGCGATTGTTGCGCCGAATCCTCCATTCTCAATGAATACAGCTACAGCAATCTGGGGGTCATCCTTTGGGGCAAATGCAAAGAATACTGAGTGATCCTTACCCTGTGGATTTTGCGCTGTTCCAGTCTTACCACAAACAGTAACTCCTGCAACCGAAGCGGCTTGTCCTGTTCCATATTGCACTGTCTGACGCATGCCATCTATTACAGGGACGAAGTGTTTTTTGTCTATTCTGACCATTCGCTTATCAAAGAGTTGATCCTCAATTTTTCCTTCAGGACTAACAATCTGTTTGACTAAGTGGGGTTGGATGTAGTAACCTCTATTCGCTAATATTGCTGCAAGATTTGCTATCTGCAAGGTTGTAAATTCTAATTCTCCTTGACCAATACCAATAGACATGATATATGTTGACTTCCAAGTCGAATACTTATCATTGTAAAGATTATTATAGTATTTAGGCGTAGGTACAAAACCCCTACTCTCACCTGGAACATCAATACCAGTAGTGACTCCTAATCCAAAATCATACAGATGTTCATTAAGTATGGTTAACCCTATCTCTGGGTTACTCCAACCTTCTTTCTCAACCACATCTCTCAACATTTGAAAGAAATAAGAATTGCAAGAGTGTTGAAGAGCAGATTTTAATCTCAATGGAGATACATGCGGGTGACACCCATACTTAAAAGTTCTATATTGATAAAAACCAGGACAATTCACTGATCTATTTGGATTCCAAACACCCTCTTGCAATGCGATTAAAGAAATAATAGGTTTAAAGATTGACCCTGGTGGATACTTTGTTGTTATAGATCGATTCAATAGAGGTTTATTGATACTGTCTTGACTGAGTTGGGTATAGATTTCTCCTCTATCTGAGTTAAAATTTAAGACATTTGGATCGTAGTTAGGTGATGAGACCATCGCAAGTATCTCACCAGTCTTTGGTTCAATTGCAACGACTGATCCTTTTTTCCCCACCATGACCTCTTCGATGTAGGCTTGCAGATCGAGGTCAATAGTCGTAATGAGATCCTTACCAGCCTTGGGATTGACATCGAGATTTCCATCTTGATAGGATGAGGACTCTCTCCCTACAACATCTTTTAATACATACTGCTGACCCTTTGTTCCCCTTAGTATTGAATCATAGTATTTTTCAATGCCCGTTTTACCTAAGTAATCTCCCAAACTAAACTCACCTTCGGCAATATCTGTCTTATTTGCCTCACCCATGAACCCAAGTGTGTGACCTGCATTTTTATGAGGATAACTCCTGATATTCCTTATAGTCGTCTCAAAGCCTTTAAATTCATGGAGGTGCTCCATAAAACTGCCAACTGCTTTAGGATTTACCTTGCCATAGAATGTAAAAGGAACTGATTTACTGTAGCGAGCATCTTTCCAATTTTTATTAAGCCTTTCGGCAAATGTTGAAGGGTCTATTTCGAGGAGACTGCACAACTTTAAAGTATCAATATCTTGGGACACCTTATTGTAAGTAGCACTGACATTATAAATTGGATTATTTAGTACAAGTAATTTATTGTTGCGGTCATAAATTGTTCCTCTTGATGGATAAAGAGTTTTTTTGATTAGAGTAGTACGATTAGCCTTAGCCTTATAGGTATCGTCCACTATCTGGAGTTGTGCCGCTTTGAGCAATAGTCCCAAAAAACCTACTAAGAAAAACATTAATATTACTGCTTGCTTCTGCATCTGTTTAAGTTTTGGTGTTAAACAAGATGAAAATTAAAACCACTAAAATCATTGATCCTAAGAAACTGAAAATACTTTGCAAAAGTATCTCAGAAAGATAGATAAATGAAAATGCTTCCACGCTAAATAAGAACAAGCAAAATGCAAGAAGTAATATTGATGATACAGAGAAAAACCAACTTATTCCATTTTTACTCACAGATGGTGTTTCACCCTTTTGGTACCCTTCTTTTGGTTCAAATACACGATATACAAATGGTCTCAAAAATCCGAAAAGCACTAATGAGGCTGCATGGATGCCATAAGTACCGAAAAAAATGTCAACAGTGATCCCTATAATGAAGGCAAAGATTAATAACAAATAACGATTTACTTTAAATGGAAGGGTCAAGATAAGATATGGATACAGGTACAGGTGAATGTACCTAAAGTCACCAAATGTCAAATCCACTCGACTCAAAACTAAAACTTGAATCGAAAGCACCAATAAGGCAATTATAATATTTCTTCTGATGAGCTTATAATTCATCTTCTCTTGATTCTAAGAGCATTCGTTCTTCTTCAGCATATAATTGTTTAATGATGTAGACTCTATCGCTTAAGGTAGGGTCTATATTTAAATCAATATCTATTTTGTAGTTGTTACTTCCCTCTGGCACATCAAATCCTGCTACTTTACCAATCATAATCCCTTTTGGAAAAATGGTGGAATATCCACTAGTGACTACAGTATCTCCCACTGAAATCGCAGCATACTTAGGTACGGCATAGAGTGACATAGTCTTGTTACTTCTTGTATCCCACTTTAAATTTCCAAAGTATTCTGTGCCTACTATACTCGAACTTATCTCACTGAGATTATTGAGTACTAACATTACTTTTGAGTAGTGATCAGAGCAAGCTATGATTGTACCTATGATACCATTGTGAGTGATAACTCCCATATCAGGAGTAATACCATCCAATTTACCTTTATTTAAAGTGATAAAGTTATTTCTGTAATTAATGACCTTACTTGATACCCTTGCAGGAACTACTTGATAGCCTAAAGTGTCTGCGTCAAGATATTCTTGAAACGAATTTTCCTCAACGTAAATCTTATAATTAAGGATTTGCTCAATGAGTTCAGAGTTTTCTTGACTAATACTATCATTTACGGTACGCAGATCAAAATACTCATTAATATTTGAAGATTTTGTATTTGCTTTAGCTGCATACAGTTCCGCAGAATGAATCCATATCTCTTTTTGACTTTGATTGTATCTAACTATCAGAGTAAAACAAACAAATTCCAAAAGAAGGAATAAGCCTAAGTAACCGTATTTGACTAGAAATTTTATTAGGTTCTGCATAGCAAAACCCTAAATTAAAGACTTTGCCTATCAATAAGAAAAGAATATTGATCTGAATTTTTCAATGCTAATCCAGTTCCTCTCACCACAGCTCTCAATGGATCTTCTGCAATGTGCACATCGAGCTTTGTCCTCCTACTCAACCTAATATCTAATCCTCTCAAGAGTGCTCCCCCTCCTGTAAGGTAAATACCTCTGTGATAGATATCAGATGCTAATTCAGGTGGAGTATCCTCTAATGCTTTGAGAACAGCCTCTTCTATCTTGCTAATACTCTTATCAAGAGATTCAGCAATATCTTCATGGTTGGTAAATACCTGTTTTGGAATACCTGTCAAAAGGTCTCTTCCATTTACTGGAAATTCTGGTGGTGGCTCTGCTAAATCAATAATCGCTGCGCCAACACCAATCTTGATATCTTCAGCTGTCCTCTCTCCAATTAACAGATTGTGCTTCCTTTTCATAAAATCTATAATGTCATTGGTGAATTCATCTCCGGCAACCCTAATAGATTGATCCGTGACAATTCCCGAAAGAGCAATAACTGCAATCTCTGTCGTTCCTCCTCCAATATCAACCACCATATTGCCTTCAGGTGCCTCTACATCCAATCCTATTCCAAGTGCGGCAGCCATTGGCTCATGTATCAGATAAGTCTCTTTACTATCTACGTGATCAGCAGAGTCAAATACAGCTCGTTTCTCTACCTCAGTTATCCCTGAGGGAATACAAATAACTATCTTAAGGTGACTAAAGAGCTTTCTCTTTTCTTCGATTAATTCAATGAGCCCTTGTATCAAGTTCTCTGCAGCCTGAAAATCAGCAATTACACCATCTTTGAGTGGCCGAATAGTTTTGATATTTTCGTGAGTCTTACCATGCATTAACATGGCCTTTCTACCCACCGCAATTACTTGATTAGTTTGTCTATTTATTGCAACTATCGATGGTTGATCTACAACCACTACTCCATCCTTAATGATGAGGGTGTTTGCAGTACCTAAGTCTATCGCAAGTTCTTGTTTAAATAAATTGAATATCCCCATTTACTTGTTTCGTTATTAAGTGTCTAATACAAAAATTGTTCCTACTTACGTAAAAACTTAAGAAGACGTGATTTTTGACACATCTCCTACAATAACCTTCAAAAATTCAACGGGATTAAAGTACTTTTTGGCTACTCTTCGGATATCATTTGCACTTATCTTATTGATAATTGCTATTTTCTTATAGAATTCTGACTCATCAAGACCAATTGCTAGATACTTTCTTAAAATATTTGTTGAAGCAAAAACACCATCTGAGTCTAGTAGTAATTGACCGCGAATATACTGTTTTACTCTTTCTAATTCTAGTTCTGGAACATTTTCAGTCATCATCTCTTTTAGTTCTTTTTCAACCTCATTGATACATTCCTGGGTATTTGATGCATTTACCTCTGCAGCTATACTCAGATATCCATCATATTTCATGCAATCTAAGGAAGATTCTATATGATAACAATAACCTTTTTCTTCTCTGATATTAGTCATCAGCCTGGATCCAAAATAACCTCCCAGGATATGACACGCTAGCATTAAAGCATCCTTATCTTCGTGATTCCTATCAAACAACTTCCTGCCTAACCGAATGCTTACTTGATGAGACTGAGGACCCTCAATCACAATTTCCTTTTGGGCCTTTATAGGGTTGACCTGATATTGATCAACTCTATTACTTTTAGTTGATCTTACACTCTCTAAGTACAGAGTTAGCTTGTCTAAGAGTTCATCTTCAATATCACCACAAATGACAACTTTACAATCTGAGGTCAGGTGATCTTCTAGATAGCTAGTAATGTCCTTAGCTTCAAGAATAAGATAATCTTCCGGCTCCGTATTGTAACCATAAATGTGATTTTCTCCAAATAACTTTTCAGTAAATACTCGATAAGCTACGACATTATTCTTTACTAATTCACTCTTGAGTCTCTCAGCAAACCTCTCTTGTCTGTGTTTAAATAATTCTTCATTAATCTTCAAATTGAATATTGAATCTAAAAATGGAGGTACTACCTTATCTATATCTTTTATCAAAAATGAAAGAGAAGAGGTCAATACTTCCATCCGACTATTATGGCCTACACTTGCCCCATAAAAGTCAAACAGCTCCATGATTTCATCTGAAGACAATGACGGTGTTCCATCATAGAGAGATTGCATACTACTCCTTGCTAATGCCTTCAAAGGTTCAGTAGACCGACCACCTTGCCAGATCAGATCTATTCTAATTATTTTACTTCCTTCACCTCTCACACTGAAAACTTCCATACCATTCTTAAGCACCTTCTTTTTTGGCTGTGGAAATGCGATTTGGTACTCACTCAGTATTGATGGTCTATTAGTTCTATTGCCCATATTTATTTATAGTCGACAAAATTAAAATACTCAAAGACAAATAGCCTTTTTTTAGCTTACTTAATCTATTTTAGTGCTTTAGTTTCTAATAGTTTAATAGTTTATATATGAAGTTTGATATCTCATCCTCAGAGTTGTTATCAGGATTAATAATTTGTAGCGGCTCGTTAAGTTCCAATCCAGTCCTGCCAATCCTTGAAGACTATAAGTTTGACATCAAAAATAATGTTTTAACAATAGCTGCTACTAACCTCGAAACTACAATAATTACAAAGGTAGATGTGATTGCAGATGGAGAAATGACTATCTGTGTGCCTGCTAAAGTACTACTGGATACACTGAAAGCCCTACCTCAGCAACCTGTTTCATTTGACATCAATGAAGATAACCTTGATATTCGGATTACTTCTAGCTACGGTAAGTATAAGTTGACAGGTAATGACCCATCAGACTTTCCTGAAATACCAGTAGAAAGTGAAGTCAATAACTTTACAGCGAATACGAAGGATATCATCACAGCAATTAATAACACAAGCTTTGCCGTGAGTAATGATGAACTCAGACTAGCAATGACAGGTGTGTTAATGCAATTAGATTATAACAAGATTATTTTTGTAGCAACAGATGCACAAAAGTTAGTCAAGCATTCATTTGCAGGAATTAACTCTGAGCTGAGCGATTCATTTATTGTTCCTAAAAAATCTCTTGGTCTTGTCAAAAATGTTCTTCAGTCTGACTCGGAAGTTACAGTAGCATATAATTCCAAAAATGTCTATTTTACTAGTGGTGAAACCAAAGTTATTGCTCGTTTAATAGATGCTAAGTACCCAGACTACAACGGAGTGATTCCAGCATCTAGCCCTAATGTAATGGAGATTACAAGATCAACATTTCAGTCAAGTCTCAGGAGGATAGCTATCTATGCTAATAAAACTACAAATCAAGTAGTCTTAAAGATTGATGATAACAAGATGTCTATTTCTGCTCAAGACATAGATTTTGCCAACGAAGCAGATGAAGTGTTGGATTGTAAGTATACAGGAGACCCTATCAATATTAGCTTTAGTGCTAAGTTCTTGATTGAAATGCTAGGAATTATTGGTTCAGATGATGTACAATTACTCTTAGAAGGTCCGAGCAGAGCTGGTATACTTGTTCCCAAAGAGCAAAATGATGGTGAAGACCTTCTAATGTTAGTAATGCCCGTAATGGTCGCTTACTAATCCCTCTGCCATGAAAACAACAGGTCTATTTTTTGGCTCTTTCAACCCTGTACATGTTGGTCATTTGATTATTGCCAATTACATTCTTAATCATTCAGATTTAGACCAAATTTGGATGGTAGTTTCACCCCATAATCCTCATAAAAAGAAAGCGAGTCTCGCTAATGACTACGATAGATTGCATCTCTTAAATATAGCTATTGGAGACAACCCCAGACTGAAAAGTAGTGATATTGAATTTAACTTACCTCAGCCTTCTTACACAATAGATACTCTGACTCATCTCAATGAAAAATATCCATCAATGAATTTTTCGCTCATAATGGGTGGGGATAACCTTTCCTCATTTCATAAGTGGAAAAACTATGAAAAAATACTTGAGTATTATTCGCTAACTGTATTCTCAAGACCTGGATATGAATTGGGCGACCTAGCACAACATCCAAAGGTGACAGTTCTTGCAGATACTCCGATGTTGCACCTATCTGCAAGCTATATCAGAAGCTTACGCAAAGATAATAAGAGCATCCAATACCTAGTACCAGAAGCCGTTCATAAGGCTATTCTAGAGAGTAGACTTTACTTATAGGTCTAGCCAAATATTATTCATGTGGAATGTTACAATTGTCTTAAGTGTCGCATCTCATAATTGTTATCAGCTTAGATGTAATGATTCGTGTCATTTAGCGTTTGTTTAATAATCTCATTTCGATTCTCTAAAGATTTAGTTTACAATTATGAAGGGTTTTTTTTACGCTTTCAGCGTTCTCTACTTGGTGTTATATTCCAGTATTCCTGTTGCTTATTCACAAAATCAACTTGCCATTGGTGACTGGCAAGTCCTTCTTCCTTTTAAAAGTGGAAGACTCATAACACATAGTAGTGAGAAGGTCTATTATGCGACTGCAGTTGCATTGATGAGTATAGATAAGACAACATTAGAAAGAAGAAAAGTAACAAAAATTGATGGTCTCAATGACGTGAATATTTCTGGACTAAGCTATGATCAATCTACTGATAAACTCATTCTAGGTTATGAAAACACCAAACTAGATCTATTATACGACAATAAAATAGTAGGTATAAATGATCTTTTCGAAAAATCAATTTTAGGAGATAAGACAATCTATGATATCTATACAAAGGATGGTATCGCATATATATCATCAGGAGTAGGATTAATAGAGTTCAATCTTCGATCCGAACTTTTTGGGTTCTTTACCTCCACTAATTTTAGGATTAATAATACTTGGACAATTAATAATATCCTCTACGCAGGTACCGAAAACGGTCTTTACAGTTTTGATCTGGACAGTCCAAGTAACCCTGCAGACATCAACTCTTGGAGTTTTCTTGGAACAGAAGTAGGACTGGAGCCTATCTATGAAGTAACTGATATTATAAGTATTGGAGATCAGTTATTTGTTTCTACATATGACAAGGTTTTCTCGCTAGATAATGGAAGTGGCATGTTTACCCAGATTGTTGAAGTTGAAAGTATGACCAAAGTCAAGTTTCTGTTTGAGTATAATGATTCTCTTTCGTTGGGGTTGGAATCAACTGATTCTTCAGTAACTCTCCACACTGTAGATTCAGAACAACTTACCCCAGCCTTAGGTAGTGACTGTACTAATGTTTCTAATGATGCTTATCAAGATGAGAATGGAAGACTCTGGATTGCAGATGAATTTAACGACTTTAGATACCTCGAAGACGGAGTCTGTAAAAGGATATCTCCAGAAGGTCCAAGATCAGTAAGAATGAGTGACCTGGAATTCTACAATGACACACTTTACGTTGCTTCAGGAGGAGCTGCAGATAATTATACCTATTCATTTAGCGCATTAGGATTCTACCAATACTCTAATGATGGTTGGCGTAATTATGATCAATACAATACAAAAATCATCGCGGACTCGAATCTTATTAATATTTACACATTAGCAAAGAATCCTTTTACTCATAACCTCAATGTCGGTACATATTGGAATGGAATATTAGATTTTAATCTCATTGAAAAAACCGGAACAGTTGCTAACCAATACACTGATTCAAGCCTTTCTGGTGCTATTGGGGATGATGCTCGTACACGAATTACAGAGATGGTCTATGACGTTGAAGGCAATCTATGGATAAGTAATTTTGGAGCATCCCAGCCCTTGAGTGTCTATACACGTGAAGGTACTTGGCACAGTTTTTCTACCGGAAATTTCAGGAGCCTCACTGATATCGTTATTGATGACTTGGGATATAAATGGATAGGTATCGCAGGTAACAATGGTGGTGTCCTTGTATATGATGATGGAGGTACTATTGCAGATCCTACTGATGATAGATTTTTTGAAATCAATCAAAGTAATTCAATCCTTGAGAGTGGTATTATTCACTCTTTAGTTAAAGATAATGATGGAGACATCTGGGTTGGTAGCGAGTTAGGGCCTGTGATATTTAGGTGCGGAAACAATATCTTCGATGGGGATTGCTTTGGTAATGTCAGAAAAGTTGAACAGGATGGTGAACTTGCAGTTCTACTCGCAACGGAATCAATTCGAACTATGTCAGTTGATGGAGGCAATCAGAAATGGTTTGGGACTACAAATGGAGTATTTGTTCAATCTGCTGATGGTCTAACTAGAAAACATACCTACACAACCGACAATTCACCACTTCTCGACAATACAATTATTGACTTTGCATATGATGAAAAATCTGGTTTGATGTATATAGCCACTAATAATGGACTTAATGCAATAAAGACTGAATCTACAGGAGCCAAGTTTTCTCACTCAGGTAAAGCAACTGTATTTCCCAATCCTGTCAGACCAGATTATGTTGGCCCTATTGCTATCAATGGCTTAGCCAACAATGCAAATATCAAGATTACTGATGTTAATGGAAATCTTGTTTATGAAACTCAAGCAATCGGAGGACAAGCCATATGGGACGGACAAGACTATAATGCAGTAAGAGCTAGCTCAGGCATCTACTTGGTCTTTTCCTCAACCACTGATGCAAGTAGAGATCCCGACTCTTTCGTAACTAAAATTCTATTGGTTAAGTGAAAATAGGAGATTTAGAAAAAAATGTAATGTTTGTTACTTTGATCGTAGCAGCTACATTCCTAATCATTAAATTCTTACCGATCAATATAGCTAAATTTAAATACCCTGATATTACATTAACTCTTTATGACCAGAACTGGCATGGGAGTCCATATACAATATCAGAAGTAACAACCCATCGCTGGTATGAAAAAGGTCAAATAGGTAAAAATGCTAAAAGTCTAAATTGCAAAATTCAAGAATCAAACTTTGATTTCACTCTTTATATTTATCAATATCAAGACGATTATAATTATAAGAAAGGAAATGATAAACAGCTCTGCATCACACAAGATTATTTGACTATTAGTCAAGTCTCTTCTTCTTTTTTGTCAAAAGACTATGTTATTAGTAGCAATTCGTCAATAGATTATGTTGATTCAGCATCAACAGCAATAATCAATGATTATGCTATTAGCTTTATTGCTGAACTCAAAGTAACGGGAGTCTTCTCTGAAAAATTTGTAAAAGAACAAGTACAAGAACTGTATGTACAGAGTTCGTTGCACCATATAGACGACTATTTCGGCTCTCGCTATAACTAAACTCAGAAAACAATAGCATGAATTAAAAAACCCTTTACGATCACATTGTGACTGTAAAGGGTTTTTAAAAAAAAGGTGGCGACCTACTCTCCCACTAGTGTAGTACCATCGGCGCTGAGGGGCTTAACTTCTCTGTTCGGAAT
>Ga0114956_1003654_pt1 | contig 11870 bp, 11 predicted proteins | sample MaitaG_FD_87304 | JGI IMG/M metagenome (GOLD analysis project Ga0114956, IMG submission 87304) | Marine algal microbial communities from Maine, USA - Maine_Asex2 metaG | ecosystem: Host-associated > Algae > Red algae > Unclassified | place: Maine, USA | collected 2015-01-05 | reverse complement strand
TTCAAATCCTCGATATGTCCCCTCTGTTAGTTGAGGAATTGCGATTTTAGGAAGGTCTCTGATATACTCTGGATCCTGAAAACTCTCTAAGTAGCCAGCTTCTGCCTTGGTATCTACGAGTTCGATATTTCCTTTACTCTCATTGTCAATTGAGATAGCAAGAATCTTGAGTTTGCTATCATTTAAGATTTCAAGTTCATTGTTAGACAACTTACTTTTGATCAGACTATCAAGTGGAGTATCGAAGTACTCACTTATTTTGATGAGTGTAGCTAGGTTGGGTTCGGTCTTGCCCCTTTCATAATCTCCTAAGGTGGTACGAGGGATATCAAAATCTGAGGAAAGCTCTTGCTGTGAGAGATTCCTCTTTTTTCTCAGGTATTTGAGGTTAGTAGATAGCATAGGCAGACACCCTTATTGGTTTTACTACCTAAAGATAATCAATATGTTGATTTATTCGACTAAACAACTACGAATAAATCGTCAGAAAATTTGAGATTCTTCTTTAAAATGGAAGGTCGTCTGGAATAGAATCTTGGATATTAGTTGGTTCAGCACTTGGAGGAGGTGGAGACTGATTAATACTAGGGAAATCCTCTTTACTACTACTTCCTGGATTTGATGGTGCAGCTCCTCCTGCAATTTCTAATTTCCATGCATTGAGGTTAGTAAAATACTTTCCTTGCCACTCTCTACCTCTTAAGTCAAAAGCAACTTTAATTTGCTGACCTTCTTGGTAGTTATCAAGCATATCACACTTGTCTTGTGTCACTTGAAATTTGACAAATTGTGGATATTGCCCTTCTGTTTCTATCACGAACTCTCTCACTTGAAAGTTACTACTTCCCTTAGTTTCGGTAGGGAATACCTTGTGTAATTTGCCGCTAGTTTCTAATGCCATTCTGCTATTCTGTTATAATTCTACGAATCTACTATCTAGTAATTCCGCAAATTTACTATATGTTTTATTAAACTGCTCTAGTAAGACTAGATTTTCATCAGCATTATCAAGTCCTGGAGCAATTCTGTAGAAATTAGCTTTGAGTTGATCCTTGATTTCATAAAGAGAATTAGAATAGGTTGTTAGATTCTGAGCATCTGCACTTTTAAAATCGTAGTATCCACTTCCATTTCCTTGTTCTTTGAGTAAGTTGAGGTATTCCCATTCATGCATTTGGAACTTAGTCAATAGATCAGCACTGATTTGTTTAGCACTTCCAGCTTGTCTAGCCATCGCCTTTACTCCAGTAGCGGCCATATGTATTGACTTTATAAGTTCAGTCCTGTCCACTGAAGATGCAGGTGCCTTTGCCTCATGGTCAGACTTTAGTAAATCAACCGATTGATTGAGACCATTAGATGTAGTAGCAAAGGTTTCTACATTGGCCTTAGTTGTGAAGAGTTTTTGAGCAAAGCTTGTTTGACCTAGAGTCAATACGCAAAGTAGTGTGAAGAGTAAAGTTTTCATATCGGTAATTTACTTGGTTGTGATGTTTGTATTCTTGGGTATCTTATTTTTAATTTAAATTTTCTAACCCTTTGAGTTCTGCAAGGAGTTGTTCTGGTTTTTTAAATCCTGGGGATACTCGGATTTTATTCATCTCAGCATCAAGGTAGACGAGGGAAGGATAACTCATACGACCTCCTAAGAGTTCTACTGCGAGTTTGTTGACTCCTTTACGGCCTCCTGGTGTCCACTCATATTGCTTTCCTTTGAATCCTACCGGATTTTTTTGTTCGGCATCGAACTTAACTGGGTGGAATTTTTCATCTACATAAGATTGTACTTCAGGATTAGTGAACGTCTGTCTGTCCATTACTTTACACCATCCACACCACGATGTGTAGACATCTACAAGATATTTCTTTCCCTCTTTATTTCCCATTTTTGCTACGTCGTCAAATGATAACCAGTCCATACCATTTTCAATAGTCTGCGTAGGTTTTGAATTTGTAGGAACTTGAGTCTTAACCGGTGTAGATTGTTTTTTTGTTGTCATTTCAGTCTTAGCCGCAGGTGTATCTTGAGCGGTAGTTTCTGATGGTGTGTCTTTACAACTTGAAAGACAAATTACTAAACAAATAAAAGCAAGGCTTAATTTTTCTAAATGCATAAGTCTAAATATTGGTATTTTATGATACTAAGATACAATAGTATGCATTTATTCGCTGTGAGGGGAGTCACATGTATACCAAATATAACAAAACTTTAAGTAAAAAGTAGCGGATACATGCAAAAGTGGGAGGAAAGTATCTAAAAAATAGGTCGATTGGGGTAAAATTCATTCAAATTAAAAAAGAGACCTCCCAAAGGGAAATCTCTTCTAAGTAGTACCGAAGGCGGGAATCGAACCCGCACTCCCGAAAGAACTGGATTTTGAATCCAGCGTGTCTACCAGTTCCACCACTTCGGCAAATCGGACTGTAAATATAGAGAGTTTTTTGTTCTTTGCTTAGAAATCATAAATTCAGTGATAAGATGTCAAGCTGAAGTTTATTAAAGGCCTTGTCCAAGTTTTAAATAGTAAAGTTCATTGATTAAGTAACCAAGTTTACCAGTATTTTTAATCAGTTCGATATTGGCCTCAAGTAACTTTCGTTCTCGCGTATTAATCAGAAAGATAGACGATTCACCAATATCAAATTTTAGCAATTCTGCTTCGTAAAGTAGATTGCTGTTATCAATTTTTTCTTCTATTGTTGCGAGCTGTTGTGTTTGGATTTCATACCTATCTAGTAGGGCATCGTACTTCGTCTCTAGCGTTGCAAGATAGTGAGTTTGATCAAGTTCATTTTGTTTGATGATGGCTTCATTAAGTCTGATCTGACCACGAGTCTTACGATTGAGAATCGGCATGCTGAAGGCGATACCATATTTGTAATCATTGGGGCTGAATTGGATGTCATTATCTACATCACCAAGGTTAAGTAGGGTATTGTACTTGAGATCAAGTTGCGGTTTGAATTGCTCTCTCTCTAGTCTATTTTCCAACTCTAAGACATTAATATTATTTTCTATTTTTTTGATCAGTGGATCGTTGTCAAATGCTGGGTCAGCCATTACGGCAATCTGATAGAGATCTTGAGTTAATTGAGTTAATCCTTCAGGGAAGATACCACCATTCAGTACCAGTGGATTGCCATTCTCATCCCAGAGAAAGAGGTTGACTTTCTGAATTGTTTTCACAAGGTTACCTGTTGCATCTAAGAGTAACTTCTCAGCAGAATTAATATTGAGTCTGGACTCAAGTGTGTCTATTGCTGGTTTGTCACCATTAATATAGAGCTGGACGACGTTGACATGCCTCTGATTGACTAGGTCAAGAAAATTCTCAAGTAAGTCCATCTCATAATGCGCCTGAGCCCATTCAAGATATGAGTCTACGGCTTGGAATAGCACCTCCCTAACTAGGATTTCGCGTTCTATCTGACTTTTGATACCACTGAGTTCTGTATTCTGAATTTCGAACCGTTGTTGATCAAATAATAGCCCTCTCAAGACACTGAGGTTAATAGTTCCATAGACTAGTCCATTATCAGGAAGCGTTGAATCTGGATTTAGGAATAATCCATTGTTGCGTTCGTATCCAACAGCAAAATCAACAGGCAACTTAGTTGGCATAGTCACTTTGGTATCCCAGATATTATAGTAGTCTTTATCACTGTAGTCTTTTGTCAGATAATCAGATTTTATTTTTGGATCGAGAACTCCTTTTCCCTTAAGTACATAGGCCTCTTGTATTTCAGTATTCAAATTAGCTTTTTGTACTAGCGGATGATATTTCATGACAATATCAACATATCTACTCAATGACAATGTATCTTCGATACCATACAAATTGATTGGTAGGCAGTAGCAGAATGCGATGAGAAGATATGAAAGTAGAATTTGCTTCATTCGATTAGTGTTTGCTTATTTGATCTTCCTCAGTGGTGCTTTGGTTTTAACATCCTTAGTGTCGTCAGGCTGGTAAAAGTCAGGCGGGAAACCATTGAGTTGTCTCCAGATTTCATAATAAACTCTGACATCATTAAGTAGCAAAAGACCTCTAGCTCCGGAACCTAATCTTATCAAATCTGGCCATGGCTTCTCAAGATTACTCTCTGTGACTAAGATTCGATATTTTCCGTTTTGGCTGATGTCATTATCTATTGCATACACCTTGCCATCGTATGTTCCAAATGAATTATTTGGCCATCCACTGAATATAATTGCTGGCCAGCCATCGAATTGTAATCTCACATTTTTTCCAACTTGAATAAGAGGCATATCTACTGGCTCGACAAATAACTCTACTGCTCCTTGATATGCAAGAGGTACAATCGTAGCGAGGGCATCTTGCTCTTTTACAAACTCACCAATACCGTTCTTCAGGATTTTAGTAATCCTACCTGCAATCGGAGATAAGATTGCGAATGATTCTTGCCTTTGTTGTATTTGGTTAAACTTAGATTCCAGTTTGTTAGCTTCACCTATTGAAGTATATCTTAAAGACTCTGCGCTCTGGATATCTGATTCTATTTTTGAGACTTTTTGATTATACTCTGCAATTGCGAGAGTTCTTTCTTGAATGACATTGAGTTTGTCATTATTCAGCTTTGTCAGCTTGTTTTGTGCTAAGAGTAATTTAGCTTCTGCATCTCGCAAAGAGAGTTTTTTTGTTTCAAGGTCGGTTAATGACTTAATTCCTTTTTTATACATTTCCTCCATCCGCAGGAGTTGGTTATTTGCATTTTCTGACAAAGTTTGGGCTGCTATTAATTCTTGATTCATCGAATTGATTTCAATATCAATCTGTCTATTTTTTATAGCAAGTTGCTGTAATTTAGAATCTTGCAAAGCTTTAAATGAAACAAGTTGATCAGCGAGAGCTTTTTTCTTTGTCCCGTAAGCACTCGCTGAGCTCAGTTTCGCTTCTTGCTGTAACTTGGTATTATTAAGAAGGTTTGGATCGAGGTATTCTGCTTTTGCTTCAGTTAATATAGCGATTGTGTCTCCGATTGCAACTATATCACCTTCTGTCACATACCAATCTTGTATCCGTCCACCAATGAGAGGTTGAATTGTTTGTGGTTTGTCATATGGATTGAGAGTTGTAACCTTTCCTGTCGATCTAATATTTTGAGTCCATGGCAAAAACATCACTATAATAAAAACTAAAAATACTACAAAGAATACCTTGGGCAATAGGTGACGGTTGGCACCATACTTTAGCATGTCAAAAGCTTTATACTTAGACTTGTCTATCTGTGGGGCAACTGATACTGGACTGATATTCAACATAAATACGAGATGAAAGTGTTAGTTGATAAGGTATCCATTATTTAATCTAATTACATTAGGAATGTATTGCTTCCAAAGATCATCTACTGACGATATCAAGATTTTCCATCTATTCTTTTCGCTCGTCAAAGCAGAAATAATTACTGCTTTTTCATCTTTACTGACATGGTCTAATGGGTCTTCCAAGATGAGGTACTTTGGACTAGTTGCAATAGCTCTTGCGAGCAAAATTCTATTTTGAATATTACGCGGCACTTTGTTTCCTTCTGGATCTATGACGGAGTTAAATCCAAGTGGCATTGTTGACAGATAGTTAGATAGTCCTGTGATATCAATTGCCTTATTGATGTTTTCCGGTGTCGCATTTTCTCGATGCATTGAGATATTATCTAGTATAGTACCTTGAAATATTTCTCCGCTACTAATGTAAAATCCTATTTCTTTTTTTATTGCATTGAAGTCAAGAGATTTCAATGGAAATCCATTATACTTGATAATACCATCTGTTGGATCTAATACACCAGAGATAAGTTTAAGTAGGGTAGACTTACCCGAACTAGATGGACCTGAGATGACTGTCGAAGTATTTTTTGGAATTTCAAAGTTAATGTCAATTAGATTTTTCTTAGCAGCACCCGCATATCTATATGATAAATTTTCTACAGCTATTGCAAATGAGTCATCCGACTTTTTGAGTAGTACACCTTCTGAATGATCCATTGGTTTGTCGAAAACGTAACCAATCTTCTCTAATGCGGTCAAGATATCATAGATCGACTCAATAGTCTTGATAATCTTCTCTACTGATGCGATAATCAAGATAATAATAATCTCTGCGGCAACAAACTGACCTATATTCATTTGTTCGTTGAAGACCAAGATACTTCCTGTAATCAAAAGTCCAGCAGCAACTAAGAGTTTGAATATTATCAAATAAATTGACTGTGATATGATGACGTTGAAGTGATCCTCTCTTGATGTGAGATAATTTTCAACTTGGTTATCAGTTTTATTTAAACTGATTTGATTGTCACTCGCCAGTTTAAATGATAACTTGCTCCTAGCAATCTCCTCTATCCAAAAGGCAATTTTATACTTAGATGATGACTCTTGGATACTGGTCCTAAGACCTTTTGGACCAGTTGCTGCTATGATGAGATAAACAACAATTAGCAATATAATACTGAAAATAATAAAGAATGGATGGTAGAGGCTTAATACAACTAAACCTACTATGATTTGAAAAATTCCCAGAGAAAAATCGATTAAAATTTTTGGTAATCCCTTCTGTATTGTCAATGTATCAAAAAAGCGATTTGCTAAGTCAGGTCCATAGTATTCTCTGAATTCTTCATATTTAATGCGAGGGATTCTCAAGGCGAACTCAAACGATGCATCGCTGAAGATTCTTTGACTTAAGTCTTCAACTATTCTGAGTTGTAGGAGTTGAAGAATACCTGTCATACCAATCCCTCCAATGACCAATGCTACAAGGACATACCAGGACGTCGTTACTTGTCCACCTTGTATTAGGTTGACAATTGCTTGAATTCCGAGAGGTAGGGACAGATTCACAACACCATTCAAGAAGGCATAGATGTAGACTTGTGAAATGTCTTCCTTATGAATTGAAAGTAGTTTCTGGAACCGCTTTAAAGGCGATATTTTTGTTGGCATGTGTTATTTCTTGGCTTTGTGCTTCCTAAGTTGTCTTTTCATTTTACTTGATAGATCTGACCATAGTACCTTTAGGTTTGTAGATCGAGAAGAGATAATAATATCTGGACCTGGGACACCTATTCTGACTGTTACACCTATTATATTTTGATTTTTTGATAATTGATTTACGAAGATATCACTATAAAGTACTTCACAGTATTTTGCACTGAGTTTTCTAATTTTCCATTTTGCAAATCGGAGGTATTTGTTAGGAATTTTGGCTTGGTTTCGAATTGTAAACTTCATGATATAAATTTTAAGTTAGTCGATATGTAAGTATTACTAACATAACTCGAAGTATAGCTACTATGTTTTGTCTTGCAAGAGTTTTTTCTTTTTATATTGACTAATATAAACAAATCATGATCGAACTGAATGAATATCTAAATTTAGACTACTAAGTTAACAGCAATCATCCTAAAATATTGATTAAGGATAGTCTTCACTTTCTTCTACACGAAACCTTCTATCAATGATTCTTAATCGTGAGCCCTTGTTTATTATATAGGTGTGATATCTGAGCAATTTTGAAATAAGAAAGCCAACGGTCATACTTCCCAAACCAATAAAAAGGTCTGAACCGTTAAATTCAAAACCAGAATTGAATTTTGTAATGATGCCAAAGAGATTCCATGAGGCACCAAATGTAAACAACATACCTCCCAAAATCCTTCCTCCAAAATTTGGAGTTCTAATCTTATCAATCTGATCCAAGGCTACAATTTCGCCGTCAAAGATAATCACTTGATCTTTTACTAGGATTTTAGAGATTCGATCTTTTCTCCATTCATCTGGGTATGACTTCAAAGTAAACTCCATCTTCTGGCCTTGGTAGAACTCTACCTTGTCTAATGAGTTGACCACTTCTACTTGGAGAGAAAGACCTAATTGTGCATTGACCTTCATATTGAGAATCACTGAAAGTAGAAGTACAAGGTATACAGGGAGAAATATAGTGTGTTGTCTCATATTACATTATTACGAACAACACTATTCGCACCTTTGTTTTATCAGAAGCGAATTCCATAATTGCGGGTTCCAATTACTATCTTTGGCTAGACCTATGATAAGCAACATACCTCAATACTCCAAGGATAATGCTGGGATCTACATTCACATTCCTTTTTGCCGCAAGGCGTGTCACTATTGTAACTTCCATTTTTCGACTAATACTCAGTACCAAGGTGAGATGGTTGATGCGATAATAAGTGAATTAAAGATTCGTGACCAAGAATTACATGGCAAGACAATTAAGACAATCTACATTGGAGGTGGTACTCCGTCGGTGTTGACTCAAGGTCAATTGGAATCTCTTATAGAGACAGTATCTGCTCACTATCAGTTAAGTGCAGACTTAGAAATTACATTTGAAGGAAACCCAGATGACTTGGACAGGAAGTATCTTCAACTCCTTCATGAAGTCGGAATTACAAGGCTGAGTATCGGTGTGCAATCATTTGATGAATCTGAGTTGAAATGGATGAATCGGAATCATTCCGCATCTGAGAGTCGCCTCATACTTGATCTCCTTGAAAATGAATTTGATTATGATTATTCAGCTGATTTAATCTTTGGTATACCAATCAGCGAACCAGATCGATGGTATCGTAACCTTGAGATTATAACCCAGTACCGTGTACCTCACTTGAGTTGTTACAACCTGACAGTTGAGCCCGGTACTGCACTCCACCATCTGGTATCTAAAGGAAAGAGTAAGACAACTAATGATCGTGTCTCAAGTGACCTTTTTTTAGGTACATCAAATTATCTTGAAAGACAAGCTTACGAACATTATGAGGTGAGTAATTTTGCAAAAGATGGAAAATACTCACTTCATAATACTGGCTATTGGTTTGGGAATTCCTACTTGGGTGTCGGACCTGGTGCTCATTCATATAATGGGAAGAAAAGAGCATGGAACATTACTAGTAATGCTCAATATTTGGAAGCTCTCGGCAAAAGCAAGCTCAACCAAGAAGTCGAAGAACTGACGGCTATCGATCGATTCAACGAAGGCATCATGACAGGACTCCGGACTCAGTGGGGAGTATCTATGGAAGTCTTTAGCGATAAAGCAGAACTCTATTTAGCTGAAGCTTACTGTGATGATGGACTTGCCAATATAATCGAAAACAGACTGATCCTTACTGCAAAGGGTAGGCTCCAATGTGACAATTTATCCAGTCAGCTCTTTAGAGAAGAGGAATAATAATAAAATCCTATGATCTCATTCTATAGAGAACTTTGAGATTTAGTGATACGAACTTACCTCTTGTCTCTCCTTGGTAATTGCCTTCTAGTCCTTCTCCGTAGATGTAGTCCACATTTGATTTCCTGATAGGCTTCAAGCCAATGTTATAGTTGGCATTGATTCCTATGTCAAAGGAGTAATTTAATTGATAATTAAATCCAACTCCCCCAGTCAACAAGTGATAGACATTACTCTCAACACCAATAAAGTCTTCTTTATATCTAAAAGCTGTACTCAACAAGAATGAATCAATAAAATCACCAGATTCATTGAAGTCATTGCTTTTGAGATTTCCAAAACCAAAGATATAACCAACCTTATGAGTAAATGCCCATCTACTTTTGAATAAAGGCAGAGAATTTTGTAGAGCAATAGAGAGAAGATGTGTATTGACAAATGACTCCGAATTAGCAAAGAAAGTTTGATATTCCCATGAAGAAGATACTTGTCGTTGCTGATAACCAAACTCTATAGCTGATCTCTTCGAAAATTGATACCCAACAATACCTTTTGCCTGCGAACCAAATCTATTATGAACTTTTAAAAATTGGTCTTCAGAGCCATAGTCTCTAGCTTGAGTATATCCTACCTCTAGCCCAAAGTAAAAATGAGGTCTATAGAGGTCTAATTTACTTAAAGTAAAAATAGAGCTACCCACTTTTGATTGATTTGTGAGAAGTCCAGCAGATTGGTTTGGTATAAAATCTAAAGTATGAATTTGAGTCTGATTAATCGTCGAACTAATTTCAGTCTTTTCGGCAATTGTAGTTTTAGCTCTAAGAATTGCGTTGTTAGATTTAGCTTGATTGTTTGATATACTACTTTTTGTCAAACCAATGCTTGAATTACTGATTGTTCTATTTCCATAACTAATAGATTCATTGGCAATTGATGTAGTACTTCCATTTACTTGCTGAGTCAATGCACTAGTATTGAAATTTGACATTGCAAGGGCTTGTTGTTTTTTGATCTCTCTACTTTGACTATTAACTGTTGGTTTATTAGGATCAAGATCACTCAGACCTGAAGAATTTTTTCCTGAGGACTTAGCTGTCGATTGTTGTAATTCAGACGGTTCAGTAGCAATTGTTTGGAGCCTTTTGAGATGATTATTTGTCTGATTTATGTCTACTAGATCTTCTCCTCTGTTGATTGTATTTTTATTGTCTGCATTGACAAGAGTCGCCGTCTCTTGAATTGTTGCTTGCATGTTGCTGCCTATCTCTTGAGATGGTGTTGAGAAATCACCAGAAGTAATTCCGAGAAATAGCAGCACAGGTATAAGAGCTGACAGACCTATAAGCGTTATTTTACGTGTGTTATTCGGTTTGTCATGATGGTCTAATGCTGCCTTGAACTGATCAAAAGCCACTAAGTCCAATGGAGCTTCGTACTGATCAAAGTCAGCCTTAAGATTCTCCTCTGCTGGTGTGATATCCTTTTTCATTCTTAATTGCTTTTTTTGATCAGGTCAAGTAATAGAGTTCTTGCTTGTGAGACATGCCACTTAGATGTGCCAACAGCAATGTTGAGCTTGTCAGCGATCTCTTGGTGACTCAACTCTTCGAAGACAAACAGATTAAATACTGTCCTACTACTATCTGGTAGTTGTGGCAACAGGTTCAGTATTTCTTCGACTTCTAAATTACTGATCGCTTCGTTATAAACTTTTGTGTCGATGTCAATAAGCTCAGATGTAACCTGAGAGTTTTTGAAATAACCTTTACGACAGTGGTCGATAGCTGTACGCTTGACTATAGTACTGACCCAACCACCAAAGTTGTCATCTCGATATGCTGAGATACTATTGATTACTTTAAGGAAGGCGGTATTGATAATCTCTTGCGCATCTTCTCTGTTTCTCCCATACCTAAGTGCTATCGGAAACATTTTTCCGAAGTAAATCTTATAGAACGTCTCTTGAGATGCCCTGTTCTGGTCTCTCAACCCCTTGATCATGTTGAGTTCATTACTTTTTTGTAATTGACTCTGCGATTGGATTCGAGGTTGAACTTGGCCGGAATTGGCAAAGACTCTACTCAGTCTCAATGGTATCTGTGCTAACATGCGTTGAAGTTTTGAATGACCTTTTATTAGTTACTCCTATTATCTGAAACTATACTTTGCACCTATGGTAAGACCGCCTATACTTGCATCTGATGTAATATCCACACTTCCAGTTTGGTTATTGCTTGTATTGTAATCGACTCTTTGTCTAATAATGTCCTTAAATCCTTGGATATGGTAATACCCAGCAGTAAGACTGATTCTGTTACTTAGTCGATATTCGAGACCTGCACCAATATTCAGAAAGTGATGGTTGCCAGTCGAAAGTCCATATGTGGTGGTTTGTGTATTAAAGTCTGGATCTATGCTGTGCTGTCCTGTGCCAGTACTACTCCCTAAAATAGTGCCTTGCTTGGTTCTACCAAGTGTATAGCCGAGTTGAGTCTTAACCTTCCACTTGTTTGCCTTGAGCTTACTCCATTTGATGTCATAACTATTGACTAAACTTAATGAGAAGTAATTGATATTACTTCTTGAGCTTGTTCTTACTAACTCTTCTTTAAAGACTGCAGAAGTCATCCAAAGTGATTGATTAACATGACTGAGTTC
>Ga0114956_1003651_pt1 | contig 11874 bp, 10 predicted proteins | sample MaitaG_FD_87304 | JGI IMG/M metagenome (GOLD analysis project Ga0114956, IMG submission 87304) | Marine algal microbial communities from Maine, USA - Maine_Asex2 metaG | ecosystem: Host-associated > Algae > Red algae > Unclassified | place: Maine, USA | collected 2015-01-05 | reverse complement strand
CACTTCTCGACGTCCATCCATCGCCGCTCGCTGCGTTCTCAGAAGCGCCATTCCACCACAAGGAGTGCCGCTTCCTGCGGCCTTGCGAGCACCGCGTCTGGCCGCCGATCAGCACACCGGCATTACTCAGCAGCCTCCCAGTGATTGCCGTCGTCTCGTATTGTCCGGTGTCCCTCCGCTTATTGCCGTGACGAACTGGCTAGCCTCGATTGGTTCCTGAACTATTCGGCCTCTGTGTGGCAACGAAAGCGTGGCGAGGAAATCAATGAGCCTGATCATCATGGTGGCGATGTTCGCCCTCCTGTGGATCTTCCTGTTGCTGCCGCAGCAGCGCAAGGTAAAGAACCACCGCACGATGCTGACCCAGCTAGAGGTCGGCGATGAAGTCCTGACGGCTGCGGGTATGTACGGCATGATCACCGAGTTCGACGGCCAGACCGTTTTCCTCGCGGTCGCCGACAACCTGGAAATCAAAGTCACGCGCGAGTCGGTGGCCGAGCGGGTTGTCTATGCCGAGCCGTCGGTAATCGACGCTGGTGATAATGCCGAGAGCGCCATCCACGATTCCTCTGACGACGTAAAGAAGAACTCATGAAGTCCCCCGGCCTTGCATCGCTCCTGGCGATTGTCGTGTTGACCTTTGGTTTGCTTGCCGCAACGCTGGCGGCCGGTAATAAGCCGCTGCTTGGGCTCGACCTGCAAGGCGGCGTCGAAGTGGTGCTCCGCCCGAACAACAGCCCGGAAAACATGGCGCTCGTCACCCCGGAGAACCTGACGAGTGCGTCCGAGATCATTCGCAAGCGGGTCGACGCGATCGGCGTTGCCGAGCCCGACATCACCGTGCAGGGCCAGAACATCATCGTGCAGCTGCCGGGCATCGGCGATCAGGCCAGCGCGATCGAGCTCGTCGGCCAGACGGCCGAACTTCGCTTCCGCCCGCTGCTGATGCAGCCGATCCCTAAGAGTCGTTTGGCCGACGCCCGGACCGCATTCGAGGCCACCGATCCATCGTCGAGCAGCTCCGGCATGACGAGCGACAGCGACGGCACCGCTTCGGTCGAAGCCGATGTGGTCGAAAGCGGCGACGATGCCGCCGATGATGGCACTGCCGATGATGGCACTGCCGATGGCGAAGACGAGACCGGCATGTCCTCGCTCGTTCCCGGGACCGAAAGCGCTGCCGCGTTCCAAGACGACGCCGAGCCCCTCGATAGCCCCTTTGCCGAAGACGACCCGTCGGCGGGTCCTGGTGCGGTCACCCTCAGTTCGATCGAGGGCATCAACGGCGGCGCTGGAATCGAAGATCTTCTCGCGGGCCGAATCACCGACGCGGCCGACGATCGTGTCGACGCTTCCGTCGTGCTCGAAGACGACCGCAACCTTTACCTGCTCGGTCCGACCTATTTCACCGGTCGTGCACTCACCGGCGCCGAGGCCGTTACCCAGGGTCTCGCCCAGTGGTACGTGCGCATCGATTTCAAGGAAGGTGCTGAAGGCACCGACCTGTTGAACGAAGCCGCCCGCGATTGTTTCACGGGCTCGGCTCGATGCCCGGTGGGCCAGACCGCGGTGGTGCTCGACGGCAAGGTCGACTCGGCGAACGGCTACAACTCGCCGCTGTTCGAAGAGAACTCGGTCGTGCTGCAGCGTGGCAACCTCGGGTTCCCTGAAGCCGAAGCCAAGAACACGGCGCTCGTGCTCGACTTCGGTGCGTTACCGCTCGTGTTCGACGATCCGGCCGAGGCTGGCCTGGTCCGATCCGTGTCGGCCACGCTTGGTCGTGACTCGCTGAACGCGGGCCTGATCGCCGGAGCGGTCGGCGTCGGGCTCGTCGCGCTGTTCATGCTCTGGGCTTATCGCTTGCTCGGCCTGATCGCCGTCTTGTCGTTGCTTGTTTCGGGCTCGCTGTTGTGGGTCGTCGTGTCGTATCTATCGTCATCACAAGGCCTCGCCCTGACCTTGGCGGGGGTGGTCGGCCTGATCGTGTCGATCGGTGTCTCGCTCGACTCGAACGTCGTGTATTTCGAGACCCTCAAAGAGGATCTTTTCGCGGGCCGATCGTTCCGTTCGGCAATCGACGGCTCCTTCGTAGTGGCGTTCCGGACCGTTTTCTGGGCCAACATGGCGACGCTGATCGGCGCGGGCATTTTGTACTTCATGACGGTTGGTTCGGTGAAGGGGTTCGCGCTCATGCTCGGCATCGCGTCGATCCTTGACCTCGTCGCCACGTACTTCTTCATGCGTCCATTCGTTCGGTGGCTTGCGAACTCGAAGGCGTTCGCCGACAAGCCGAGGAGTTTCGGTCTGCCCAGCAGAGCAGACGTCGATTACGTGGAGGTCGCACAATGAGTAACGACACGACGGTCACCGACGACCTGAGCGGCGCCAAGACAACAAAAGTCGGCACGCAGCGGCCCGGCGGGTTTCGTCGGCGCCGCCTCGTCGAGTTTCCACCACTTTGGAAGAAGGCCGCCGTTCTCTCGGGGGTCATCGTCACGATCGCACTCCTCGGCCTATTGCTGCGGGGCCTCAACCTCGGCATCGAGTTCGAGGGTGGTCAATCCTGGGAGTTCGATGCCGGCGCAGCCAGCACCGAAGATGTTCGCGATGCGCTCGTGCCGTTTGGCCTCGGTGATGCTCGGATCCAGGAGTTCGGCGAGAGCCAGATGCGGGTTCGCGCCGAAATCGCTGACGCCGACATCGGTCAACTGGACAGCATCCGTACCGCGCTCGCCGGTGTCGCCGGCATCACGGCCGATGAGGTGAGCCCGAGCGCTGTTGGTGCGTCGTGGGGCGGGGAGATCACCCGCTCGATGTTCTGGGCGCTGGCAGTCTTTGGCGCCGTCATCTTCGTCTACATCACGGTGCGACTCGAATGGAAAATGGCGGTCGGCGCGCTCGCCGCAGTGTTCCACGACATCATCATCACCGTCGGTATCTACGCGCTGTTTCAGTTCGAAGTTACCGCGGCGACGGTCATCGCGCTGCTCACAATTCTTGGTTATTCGCTGTACGACACGTTGATCGTTTTCGACAAGATTCGTGAGAACGAATCGCGCATCCAGACCTCGTCGAAACTGTCGTACTCGGGGCTGGTGTCACACTCGCTGAACCAGGTGCTGACCCGTTCGATCAACACGACGATCACCTCGGTCATGCCGGTGCTTGCGGTGCTCATCATCGGTCGTTTCATCCTCGGTGCGATAACGCTGCAGGAGTTCGCAATCGCACTACTGGTCGGCCTCATCGTCGGTACGTATTCATCGCTGTTCGTCGCAACGCCGATCGTGGCCTGGCTGAAGGAACGCGAGCCTGCCAACATCGAACGCCGGGCTCGCCTGGCTGACGACGAGGGCGGCACCGAATCGGTCGCCGCGATCCTCGCTGAAGCCGACCGCTCCCGCGAGGTGCGGGCGCAGGCTCGCTCCGAAACCCGTCGCATCAAGGGCGTTTCCGCCGATGGTCCGGTGGCGAAAGCAAAGGTTCAGAAGTCGAAGGTGGCGGCGAGCAAAACCAGTGCCAAAGTCGACGACGAGGCAAGCGGCACGGTCGGCAAGATCGGCGGCAAGGCCAAGGTCGCAACCGATGCTGCGGGCGACGCAGCCACCGATGCTGGTGCGGCGGCAAGCGGTGCGATCGCACCGAAGCCTCGTAAAAAGAAGCGCAAGTAGCCGGATCGACCTGGTGGCAACGCAACACGAGTGGCTTCGCGAGCTGGTTCATGACGTTGCCGACTTTCCGAAACCGGGCGTTGGTTTCAAAGACATAACGCCGCTGCTGGGCAATAGCGACGCGCTGCGGTTCAGCGTCGAAGCTATGGCCGATCCGTTTATCGGCACCGAGATCGATGCCGTCGTCGGCGTCGACGCGCGAGGTTTCATTCTCGGGGCGCCCGTGGCCTACCGACTCGGTTGCGGGTTTGTGCCGGTCCGGAAGGGCGGCAAGTTGCCGCGCGACGTGCTGGGCTGCGAGTACGAACTCGAATACGGAACCGAGCGGCTCGAGATCAAGACCGGCGGGGTGACCGCAGGTCAGCGGGTCGTGGTCGTCGATGACGTTCTCGCCACCGGCGGAACGGCTGCTGCCGCGTGTGACTTAGTGCAACAGTGCGGGGCCGAAATCTCGGGTCTCGTCTTCCTTCTTGAGCTCGCGTCGCTCGGCGGCCGAAACCGGCTGCTCGACCCACCTTCTGATCTCGCAAGTGGACATGGCACACTGGTGGAAGCGTTACTCACCTACGCCTGAACGACGGAGGACACTCGATGGTCACAGTGGAGCGAGTGGTTCCCTGGCGGCGCGATCTCATCAGCCCGGCCGATGACCTTGCCGACGTCCTTGCGGTCTTCAACGAGCGCAATGAAGGGCGCGCGACCGATCTGATCGAGGCTGCGTATCTTCGCTCGCTCGAGGCGCACGAGGGCCAGATTCGAAAGTCGGGCGAGCCCTACATCCAGCACCCGCTCGCTGTCGCGCTGATCGTTGCCGAGCAGGGGCTCGACGATGTCTCGATTGCATCGGCGCTGCTGCACGACGCGGTGGAAGATACCGAAATGGGACTCGGCGATGTCGAGGCAGAGTTCGGGCCGGAAGTTGCCGCGATCATCGATGGCTGCACGAAGGTCGATCGCCTTAAGTTCGACTCGAAGGAGGCCCAGCAGGCGGCCACGATGCGCAAGATGCTCGTCGCGGTTGCGAAAGACGTGCGAGTACTCATCATCAAACTCGCCGACCGGCTCCACAACATGCGTACGCTCGCCGTTTTGCCCGAGTTCAAGCAGCACCGCACGGGCCGAGAAACGCTCCACATTTTCGCACCGCTTGCGAATCGGTTGGGAATGCAAGAACTCAAGAGCCAGCTGGAAGATCTGGCCTTCGCGTCGTTGCACCCGAAGTGGTACGCCGAGATCGACCACATGGTTGCGACTCGCGACCCGGAACGTGACCTGTACCTGCATCAGATCATCGGCAGCGTCGAGGGCAGCCTCGCCGAGGTCGGCATTAGCGCAGACATCACGGGTCGCCCAAAACATCTCTGGAGCATCTACGAAAAGATGGTCGTGAAAGGGCGGGGTTTCGAAGATATCTACGACCTGATCGGCATTCGGGTGATCGTCGATGACGTCACCAACTGTTACGCAGCGCTTGGCCAGATGCACGCGGTCTTCAAGCCGGTCCAGGGTCGCTTCAAGGACTACATCGCGATGCCGAAGTTCAACCTGTACCAGTCGTTACACACGACGGTGGTGGCGCATCAGGGCAAGCCGGTCGAGATTCAATTGCGGACCCAGGAAATGCACCAGCGAGCCGAGTACGGGGTCGCCGCGCACTGGTCGTACAAGTCGGGGCCGGATCAAGGCGACCTGTCGTGGCTGAAGACGATGACCGAGTGGCAGGAAGAAGAGTCGGACCTGCATCAGTTCATGGCCGACCTCAAGACCGACCTCGGGCAAGAAGAGGTACTGGTCTTCACCCCCGACGGCGAGGTGGTGACGCTCACGGTGGGGGCAACGCCGGTCGACTTCGCCTATGCGATCCATACCGAGTTGGGCCACGCGACCGTCGGGGCGAAAATCAACGGCCGGCTTGTCTCGCTCGACACGCGTCTCACCTCCGGCGACACCGTCGAGATCTTTCGGTCGAAATCAGAAACAGCGGGCCCGAGCCAAGACTGGCTCAAGTTTGTGGCGACCCAACGGGCGGCCAGCAAGATCCGGCAGTGGCAGTCGCGTGAACGGCGCGAGGACGCCATTGCGTCCGGCCGCGACGATCTCACCACAACGCTGCGCCGCGAGGGACTGCCAATCCACGAAGTGATGCGGTCGGCGACCCTCAACCAGGTCGCCGAGGAGATGAATTACACCGACCCGGAGGCGATGTTCGGCGCGATCGGCGAACGCCACGTCTCACCGAAGGCGGTGGTCTCACGTATCGAGAAGATGCTGCGCCGGGGCGACCCTGATGACGAGGAACGGGTCGCGTCGACGGCGCTGGCGCCGACAAGGCAGACGCCGCGTAAAGATCGCGACGGGGTCGGGGTGCATGTCGAAGGCCTCGAGGATGTGTGGGTTCGGTTGTCGAAGTGCTGCACGCCGGTGCCGCCCGACGACATCATGGGCTTCATCACGCGCGGCCGCGGCGTGTCGGTTCATCGCTCCGACTGCACGAATGCTGTGTCGCTCGGGAGCGAGCACAATGAGCGGGTCATCGACGTCGAATGGGACGTCGCCGGCACAGGTTCGTTCGTTGCCTCAATCGAGTTGCGGGCACTCGACCGCCCGTCCTTGCTCAGCGACGTTGCGCAGATCATGGCCGAGCAGGATCTCAACATCCTGTCGTCGACGACGCGCACTGGCTCCGATCGCATGACGGTCATGAAGTTCGAACTAGAGCTGGGTGACGGTGCTCAGCTCGAATCGGTCATGCGCCGAATGCGAAACATCGACTCGGTCTACGAGGCCCGACGGGCAATGGAGTAGCTGGTTCGTCAGTTCGCTGGTGCCGCGCTCTCGGCGATGGCGTCGATCACGGCCATATTGGCGATTGCGTCATCGAGCGACACGGGCGATCGCTCGCCGCCAAGAGCCGCAGCAGCAAAGGCTTCGACCATCAGCGCGTACTGATCGTCTGGGCCGAAGGACAGCTCGCGTAGTTCACCCGCGAGCCCGTTGCCGACCCGAACGGTGCATGTTCGGTCGGTCCAGGCGTTGAAGGGGCGCACCATCTCGATGCGGCCCTTCGTGCCAACGACGTGCACGCGTTGGTCGGGGTCGGCGAGGCTCGACACGGTGAAGGTGCTGTGGCCGTGGTCGAATTCGAGGATGCCGGACGCGACCGTGTCGACACCCCATGCCGGGTGAACCTCGAGGGTTCCATGGGCCCGCCGTGGCTCGGCACCGAACAATCGTCGGGCCGAGTGGATCGCATAACACCCGATGTCCATCAGCGCACCGCCGCCCCACGCCGGGTTATGACGAATGTTGGCCGGATCGTCGTTGTAGTAGCTGAACCACGTCTGCACGGTGCGAAGTTCACCAATCTCGCCTGATGCGACGATCTCGAAGACCGCCTGCCATTGCGGATGGAACTGATACATGAACGCTTCCATCACGATCGACCCGGGAACGGTGGCTAAATCCGACTGCAGCTGCTGCGCTTCAGTCGCGGTCAGCGTGAGCGGCTTCTCGCATAAGACGTGTTTGCCGGCCCGAACTGCGGCGAGGGTCATCGGCGCATGGAGGTGATTCGGCAGCGGGTTGTAGATCGCATCGACCTCGGGGTCGGCGAGCAGCTCGTCGTAGGAACCGTACGCCGTCGGAATCCCAAGCTCGCTCGCCATTTGTTGTGCCCCGCCGAGCTCACGCGAGGCGATCGCAGTGACCTCACAGTTCGGAGCGGTTTTCAGTGCCGGGATCACGGCCGTGCGGCCGATCTTGGCGGTGGACAGGATGCCGAATCGAAGCGAGGTCGTCATGCGGGCATCGTAGGTGCTCGGTACGGTTGCCGATATGACCGCTGACCCGACCGACATGCAGGGCATCGCGGACGGCCTGCAGACGGCGCTGACCGATTTCGACCTCGAACGCATCGAGGCGTTGCTCGACCCTCAGGTCACCTGGGGCGACTGCGGCTCGTCGGCCGACGTCATTGACTTGGTTGCGTCGATGCAGGCCGATGGTGTGCGGCCGATCGGTGCGTCGACCCTCATCGACGGCGACAAAATCGTCATGAGCGTGGACGTCGAGGTCGGCGGCGAGCCAGCGACGATCCATCAAGCCGTGTTCGTCGAATCGGGCAAGGTCATCGAGGTCATTCACTGTCAAACGAAGGACGAAGCCATAAGTGCACAACGCAGTGCCGCGTTTACCGCTCCGGACACGCCGACTCCGTTTGAGTCGGTCGCCCCGGTGCTGCCCGTTTCCGACATGGCTACCGCAATCGCCCACTACCGCGGTCTCGGGTTCGAAGTTGAGAGTTATGACGGCGGAAACTTCTATGCGTTCGGCCGACGAGGCCAGGTGCAGATTCATCTGTGCCGCGTCGCCGACCTTGATCCGAAGACGACAACGACGTCGATCTATCTCTACGTCGGTAACGCCCGCGACCTGTTTGCCGAATGGCGTGACGCTGGCCTCGACGGTCGGTTCGGCGCGCCGGTCGACACCGACTACGGCCTGATCGAGGCATTCCACATCGACCCGTGGGGCAACCTGCTGCGGTACGGCTCACCAGTCGACTGACGGCCATTCGGCTCCACGATCCGTCGACCGTTACGATCGGCCGATGCGCCTGACGTCTCGCACGACTGAACAGATTCATTCACCGATCGGCGAGGCGTTCGCCCTCGTAGGTCTTCGGACGAACGACCGTCCGCTCCTGAACCTCTCGCAGGCCGCGCCGAGCTTTCCAACCGCGCCGGTCATCGCCGCTCGGATCGCCGAAGTCGCTGGTGAACCATCGGGCGGGTTTTATGCCCCGCAGGAAGGGTTGCCGCACGTTCGGGCGGCCTTCGCCGACGATCTGCACGCCGCGTATGGCGCCACGATCGACGTCGACGAAATTCTGATCACGGCGGGCTGCAATCAGGCGTTTTGCCTCGTCACGTCAGCGTTGGCTGAAGCTGGCGACGAAATCATGATTCCGGCGCCGTTCTATTTCAACCACGACATGTGGCTGCGGCTCGACGGTCTCGGCGTCGTGCACCTGCCGGCCGGCGACGACCATCTGCCCGATGTCGACGACGCGCGCCGTCGGCTGACCGAGCACACCCGAGCGATCGTGCTGGTAACACCCGGCAACCCGACCGGGGTGACGATCCCACCGGAACTGTTGCACTCGTTCGCCGACCTCGCCAAGGAGCGAGGGATCGTGTTGATCGTCGACGAGACCTACCGCTCATATCGGGGCACCGATGAACCCGCCCACCGGTTGTTCGAGCGTCCCGACTGGCAGGACTATGTCGTCAGCCTTCACAGCTTTTCGAAGGAGCTGGCAATCCCCGGTTATCGCGTCGGCGCCGTCGTGGGTGCGCCCGCGCTGCTGGCTGAGGCGATGAAACTGCTCGACTGTGTCGCGATCTGTGCCCCTCGGATCGGTCAAGAGGCGGTGGCAACTGGTCTGCGAGAGGCAGGGGAGTGGCGCCGCGACGTCGCCGCCCGGATCGGCAAGATGCAGGTGCTGTTCGACTCGGCGCTTGCCGCCAAGCCGGGCGGGTATGAACTCGTGACCGCCGGGGCGTACTTCGGTTGGGTTCGACACCCGTTCGACGAACCGACGGCCGATGTCGTTCGACGACTGGTGACAAAACACGACGTGCTCGTCATCCCCGGCACCGCGTTTACCCCAACCGACGAGCGGTTTCTGCGCTTCAGTTTCGCGAACCTCGACGAGGCCGATATCGGCGAACTCGTCGCTCGGCTGAGCGAGCGCTGACGGCGCTCGTGGCTACCCCGATGCGCCTACAGCTCGTCGCTGAGATCGACGATCGCCTCGGCCGGTGGGTTCGGCGGTCGGTCGAGCAGGCCAGCACGCTTCAAGCGGTCGAGTTGGATGCCAGCGTTGAACTGGCCGCCGATCAGGATGCTTGCGGAGATCACGTAGAGCCAGATCAGTAGGCCAAGACCACTACCGAGCAGGCCGAGCACGTCGGTCGCGCTCGAGGTTGCGGTGATGTACTTCGCGGCGAGGAACGAGCCAACGATCCAGAACGTCGCCGTTAGGAGTGCACCCGGCGCGTCGTTCTTGAACGGTGTGCGTTCCCGCGGCGCCCAATGCAGCAGGATGCCGGCCCAACAAATCACGAGCGCAAACATGACCGGAAACACGATTGTGCCGACGATGCCGTCCCACGGACTCGGCAACCCGAAACCCGATCGCCCGACACCGAGCAAGGTCAGCAGAGCAAGCGCGATCACGATCGAGACGATGGCGACGATGACGCCGACCACCCGCGTCATCAACCAATTGCGCTGGTTTTTGTGCCCGGAAATGAGACCAAGCGCGCCGACGAGTGACGTAAAGCCGCGCGAGGCGGCGTAGGTGAAGGTGATGACACCGATGCTGAAGAGGCCGATCGCTTCGTCATCGAACAACGAATCGATCGATGTGGCCGCCGAGCCTTCGGCCCCGAGCAGCGTGATGACCAGTTCGTTCAGCGAGCGGCGCACATCGTCGGCGACCTCAAGACCGACGATGGCATCGAGCCAGCTCAGGGCGGACACGAGGATCTGCAAAAGCGGCACAACACTGAGAACACCCCAGAAGCCGATCTCTGCGGCGAGACTGAGCACACGATTGTGGCGAATGAGCTGAATCGTGTCGACCGTCATCCGGATGGGCCAGAAGTTCCGGACCGGCGCCGGGATGAGACCGCCGGCGCTCCGAAACCGCCGACCCACGGATGCGACACCTTGCGCCCGAAGATTGTCAAGCCGGTCACCGAGGGGCTCAGGCGGCGGCGGGGTCTCAGCCATCAGCTTCAGGGTACGGCAGCGACACTGTTTCGGCCTTCGGCCTCACGCAGCTGTGGTTTCCGGACCGCGGGTGAGGCGGCACCGCAGATGGGCGGAGCTGTCGCGGCGGGAGCTATGGGGCGAAGATCTCGGCGGGCAGTTCGTTGTCGACCCAACCAGCTTCGGCGAACAGCGTCGACGCCAAGCGGCCGAGTTCGTCGCTGCACTTGGCCGAGGATCCGTTGCCGCCGATGGCAACGGCCATGCGGTCATCGACCCACCCGATCTTCGGATATCGGCTCGGGGTGCGAGTGATCACGCACGGCACCGCTTCCCATGACCGAATGTCGGCGGCGGGAAGAAGCGCCCGGGTGGTGGCAACGAGCGCGGCAGCCTCATCAGGGTCGCCATCGCTGCGGAACCACCTGGTGATGTCGACGATCGTCTCTGCCCGCGGTGGGTCCATGACCTCGCAGCCAATCTTGAACAGAAATCGTCCATCCGGGTACCGAACCGGCGGGTTTGAGTACATGTCGTTGATGTAGGGATGTTCGACCTGGTCGCTGATGATCGACGGCATGTTGGGCATCGGACCCATATCGAGGCGAACCGTCGTCCGCAGTTGACGGTCGAGCTTCAGATCAACGCCAGCGAGTTCGGCACCGTACGCTCCGGCCGCAATCAGGACCTGGTCGGCTTCGAGCGTGCCGAAGTCGCCGTGGACCTCCATCGAATTGTTCGACCTCACCACGCTCGACGCGGCATGTGGCACGATCGTCGCTCCCGCTACTTCGGCAAGCCTGAGTTGCGCAGCGGCGAGCCGGCGAGGATCGACGACTCCGGCCGGGGCCCCTTCCCACGCACATGTCATGGCGTCGATGTCCGGTCGACGGATACCGGCGGTGGTGAGGAGCCAGTCGGGCGCGACCATCTCTGCGGTGGCGCCGCGCTCGACCGCGTTCGCGACTGCCGGTTCTATGTCGACGCCGAGCCAAGCGAGCCCAGCCGGCGTGTGGAAGTTGATACCGGAGCGCTGTTCGATGTCGCCGTAGCGCCCGATGGACCGGACCGCGAGCTCGGCCCACACCGGATCGCCCGACATTACGCGCGTGATGCGGCCGCTGTCGTAGTGGCTCGCGAACGGGCCATCACTCGTCGACCAGTCGACTGGCTCAGGCGTCGCGACGACGGCCACTCGACGTCCGGCTTCGGCGAGGTGGCGCGACGCCGCACTCCCGATCAGCCCGCCGCCGACCACCGCGACGTCAAACCCGCTCTGCGAAGCCGTCATTTCCTCACGTTACGTTGTTTGTTCCTCGCTGCGCTCGGAAGCGTTGCACGCAGCAGTGCCCGCGGGCCTCGTGACGAAGCAGCGAGAGGTTTCGTTTGTTCCTCGCTGCGCTCGGAAGCGTTGCACGCAGCAGTG
>Ga0114956_1003650_pt1 | contig 11877 bp, 6 predicted proteins | sample MaitaG_FD_87304 | JGI IMG/M metagenome (GOLD analysis project Ga0114956, IMG submission 87304) | Marine algal microbial communities from Maine, USA - Maine_Asex2 metaG | ecosystem: Host-associated > Algae > Red algae > Unclassified | place: Maine, USA | collected 2015-01-05 | reverse complement strand
GATGGTGAGTGATTGTTCATAGCGGGCGAGGGCGGTGTCGTAGTCGCCTCGTTGTTGGGCGATGATGCCGATTTGGTGGAGGTCAGCTGCTCGCCGCATTGGATCATCGGACCAGGTCATCGCCTCCTCTATGAGCGACACTACGTGTTGGTAGTAGCCGAGCGTTTGGAGCTGAAGGCAGAGGTGCTCATGCAATTCGAAGGCTTGTGGAAGGTCGCCGGTGGCATGGGCGTGGAATCGGGCTTCCTCCAGATCGGCGAGATCGGCTTCCCGATCCTGGGGCATTGTTTGGAATCGCCATTGGTAGTAGTCGGCCCCATCGCGATGCCCTTGCGGCATGGCATCGGGGGCAAGCTGCGCCAGGGCTGCCGCCGTCCACCGATGAACCACGTAGGAATCGTCGACAGCCGAAAGCAGACCGGCGTTCTGAAGCGCCGCAAGCGCGGCCCCGTGTTCCGGCGCCGGCTCCCGGGGGCCCTGGGCCAGATCGGCGTAGGCCTCGCGAGCGGCCATGATCTTTGTGAAGTTCTTGGGGTCGCTGTGTTCAGCTTCGGAAAGGCTCGACAAGGCTTTGACGTCGATCGCCTCGACCGCAGCAACAGCGTCGTCGTACCCCGCGCGCGCCACGTCCTGGTGCCACACCAGCCCCAGCTCGTCGACCGGGCGGCGGTAGACGGAGGCCGCCATCAGTAAATCCTTGGCTCCGGGCGTGGCATCGATGTGGTCGACGAGATCGCTGAGAATCGTGTCCTTTGCGCTGAGCGCGATGGCCTCAGCCGCGGCGGTATCGAGCGTCGTCCCGCCTTTGACCACCGCGCCGCCAAGGCCGCGCAGCTTGACCTCGACATCGGCGAACTCGGCCTCGCCCCGCAACAGGGCGTCGAGGAACTCCAGCGTGCGGGGGTGGCCCCCGACCATCCGCCATGCGGCCAGCTTGTCCTCGTCACTCAAGACGTCGAGGCCGGCGAGCCGCCACATGAGCTTGCGGGTCTCGGCGAACGACAGCGGGCCGAGGTGAACGTCGGTCAGCCGCTCATGGGCACCATTGGGAAGCTCGAACGGATACCGACTCGTGATTAGCAGTCGGCTCTTGTTGCCCGAAACTGCCCATGCGGCCAGGAACCCGGCGAGGTCGTCGTTGGTCACGACCCAGTCACCATTCTCGGGATGCAGGTTGTCCTCGAAGTTGTCGACCAGCAGCGTCGTCGATGCACCGAGCTGTCCGTTGAAGACCTGAACAAATGCCCCCAGTCGGTCCTGCCAATCGACCTCGTGTTGTCGCACATGCATGGCCAGTCTCGACACAAGGTCGCCGGCTGAACCCCCAGCCTCCAGTCCGATGGGGACCAGTCGTTTCCCGAGCGTCTCCAGAATGTCGTCGGGGTTTGTGGCGCCGACAATCGGCACAATCAGACCGCTGTCGTCGGCCAACTGTTCCAGCACCTTGGCCGCAAGGGTCGATTTGCCGACGCCGCCCATGCCGCGGATCACGACACCCTCGGACCTGGTGGTGAGCGCTCGGCGGATCTCGCGCAGCTCCTTCCGGCGTCCGACGAACTCGTCGACGGCCCGCAGCGGGATGGCCTGATCGAGCGCAACCTTGGTCGGCACCGCAAGATCCTCGGCCGGCGCGTCCGGGTTGTAGAGGCGCGCCGTCGGCTGGTGCGTGGTCAGCACCGGCGTGGCCCACTCGGCATCGCGGACCTTCTCGTTCGAGCGCCGATCGGCCTCCACCCGCTGCCGAGCCTCAGCGACTGCCCGCACGACCGCCGGCTCCTCGGTCGACGCAAGGTGCCGATACAGGTGTCCGCAGAACTCCGACGCGTACGCATCGGTCACCGTCGCCGACATCGCGATGACCCCGGTCACGCCCTGGCTCGTCAGATCCTTGGCGAAACCGGTCAGCGCCGCGCCATCGTCGTCGCCGTCCCCCGAGGTGAGCTGGTTCGTCGCACACCCGGCAAGCACGATCAATGGCGGCCGTCGGTTCGGCGGCAACACCTCGTTCGCGAACTGCTGTGCGGTCACACGGTGCCGAGACCCGTCGTCATGCTCCAGCGCGATGACCCCCGGCCCCGCGTGACACGACACGTGCAAAACGTGGAACCGCTGGTCGTTCAGCGCCGCCGTTATCTCGGCCGCCGTGCCGCCATTCAGCACCCGCACGTAGGCATCGTTGCGCACGCCTTCGACCGCATCGAGGATCAGCGCCAGCTCCCGCTCGACGTCGAGCAGCTTGTGCTGCCGATTGTCGTCATCGGGGCTGGCGATGCACACGAGGATCCGCAGCGGGGGAGCGATGTCGCCGACGACGGACGCACCGTCGGTCGGCTGCCGATACACGTCGACACTCTGGTCGAGCACTAGTGGATCGGTCATGTCGGGCACCACCAGGGTTTCCCAAGGCACCGTTCGCAGCGCATCGTCGGTGATCTTCAGACCAAGCCGCAGGGTCGCGCCGCGGCTGCGGGCGTCGCTGACTGCGGCCACGATCGCCGTGCCGACATCGCCCGCCGCAACGTGCGCCCCAAGACGCTTGCCGAACGTCAGTAGTTCGCCATGCAACTGCGATGCCTCGACCCGGTTGCCGTCATCGTTCTTTCGCACGATGCTCTCGAACCCGCCCGGCCGCCGCCGGATGCGTTCGACCGATCGCAACGCCCCGTCATCGGCCGCCGTCCACGACCAGGCCACTTCGGCGAGCACTCCGTCATCGGCGTGCAGGGAGGCCGAGGTCGCCGAGATTTCCAGTGTCCGGTCGATTGAGCCGCGAGTGGTGACGCCTTCGCCCAGGGGCACGTTGAGCGCGGAGCCTGGCTCGGGACGATCCTTCGGAGCTCGACCCTCGATCGCCCGCTTCAGTTCATTGAGCTTGGCCTCGTAGCCGTCGGTATCCGCCCCCAGGTCGCGGAAGCTGATGTATGTCAGCCGGTCGAGGAGCGGCGGCAGCTCGACGTCCTCGATCACCACTGCGATAACCGACTGCTTTCCCTCGACCTGACGCTTCATCATCGCCTGGTACTCGGCGTTGACCCACAGACTTTGCTGCGCCGCCTTGCTGGCGACGAAGACCCCGGTCATCGTTCGGACTATCGCATCGTCGAGCCTTTCGACCAGCGCGTCGCCGGCCTTGATCTCCCACACATCGAGGAAACAGTGCAGACCGAGGCGTTCCAGATTGTTGGCGAGCGTGTGCGCCCACGCCTCGTCGGCTCGGGTGTACGAGATGAAAGCGTCGAACTCCCTTGTGTTCTCAGCTCCGTCAGTTTCGGGCACGACCCACCTCATCCTTGCGCCGGGCTACGGGCGATAACGCCTGCTTAACATGGCACGACAACGGTTGGATAACGCCCCAGCGCCCTTCAAAGAAACTTCTTGACGGAAGGGAACGTATGTTCTACGCTCTGTCATGTGGAACGCATCCTTCACGGGATGGGCGTGACCGAAACTCTCACAACCGAAGTGCTGGCATCTGATGGGTCCGGAACCAGCGAGCCGCTTGCTCACTTGACGCGGGTCGATGTTGATGGGCTCGATTTGGCGAGTTTGAAGGATCTGCTACGGCGTTGTGCGGTCGAGCGGTCTCGGATTTCTGCGGTTGAGCAGCGGGCGGCGCGAGCGTTGCGGCGGTTGACTTCTGATTCACGGCGAGCGAACGCTGAGCTGGCCGATGCGCAGGGGTGTTCGAAGCAGCGAGCGCGTGCGACGTCGGAGACGGCGCGGCGCTTGGATGATTTGGAGGCTGCGCAGCAGGCGTTGGCTGATGGTGAGATTTCTGATGAGCACGCGCGGCGGTTGGCTCAAGCCGCGAAAGAGCATCGTCAGGCGGCGATGGCCGAGCAGCAGGGTTTGGTTGAGGCGGCGAAGTCGCAGAGTCCTGATGAGTTTGGCGACACGATCCGCCGGTGGATCACCGAACACGACGCCGACGACGGTCAGACCCGTCTCGATTGTCAACGGGTTCGGCGCTCCGGGTCCACGTATGTGCGCGAGGTCGATGGCATGGGTGTCATCAACGCACAACACGACCCGATCACCCACGCCGCGTTGTCCGCGATCATCGCGAGATGGGCCGACGCGCTGTGGCGTAACGAAGACCCCAAGAATCGTCGAACGTCGAAACAACGCATCGCCGATGCGATCGAGAGCCTGATCCGCTACGCCGACGCGGCCCGCTCGGGTGAGGGTGCGCCGTCAGTGGCGACCGTCCCCGGCGGGCCACCCGTTTCGATTGTCGTGGTCGCGTCTTTCGACGCGGTCTCGAAGCAAATGACGGCCGAACTGCCTGACGGCACGACGATCCCGATTCAGGAGTTCGTGAAACTTGCGGTAAAGGCCAACATCCTCCCCGCAATCTTCGACAGCACGGGCCAACCACTCTGGGTCGGCCGCACCCGTCGACTACCGACCAAGGTCCAACGGCTCGTCGCGATCGCCCGAGACCGAGGGTGCGGCGTTCGCGGATGTCGCACACCACACCAATGGACGCAGTTGCATCACATCATCTGGTGGAGCCTTAACGGGCCAACCGATATCGACAACCTCGTCTCACTTTGTTCGTATCACCATCACCTGGTCCACGACGAAGCCTTCACACTCAGCAAAGCCACTGACAACGAATGGAACCTCGACCCACCGTGATTTGGCCCTGGTCGGCGTGGGAACTGCAGTGACACAGGTCAACGCGCCGGTAGGCCTTGACCGAACGCCTGAGCTCGGCCCGGCGGAGGCTAGCCCGGGCCGTCCTGGCCCCAGGGGCCGGGGCGGCACACGGGTTCGCCCCACGGGCGGCAAACTTCGCCGAGTTCGCCGACGGTCGTAGTGAACGCTTCGAGCTCGGCGTCGGTGCAGCGATACAGCTGGTCGGAGCCATCGCGATCGGTGTAACGACCGGCGTTGGCAACCGCAGCACATTCGGCCCAGACCTCAACGTCGAGGCCGCCGCCCGCCGCGACGGCATCGCCGAAGGCGGCGAAGGCAACGAGGTGTCCGATCTCGTGAGCCATGGTGTCTTGGAGGGCCCATTTCTGCCACGGCCGTTCGTCGATATAGATCACGCCGTCGGACGGACCGCGTTGTACGTACGCGCCGACGTTGGCATCCGGGATCGGTTCGACGACGAGACCGCTCACCAGCCAGCCCCACTCGGACTCGTTCACGTGTTCGCTCGCCACGGCGAGAATCTCGTTCGGCTCACCGACCCGTACCCAGCTGCGGAACGCGTCGAACGCCGCTGGTACGCCGCTGATCAGTACGCCCGCGATCGCCAGTGCCGCCAAGAGGCGAACGACTCGACCGCGGGGCCGTTTGCGAGATCGTTCCTCGTCGATGGCCGGGTCGCCGAAGTACTCCAGCCATTCTTCGTCGTCGAGGATCAAACCATCGGGCGTACCCATGGCCAATGAGCCTAGAGCGGCCTCACCCCCTACCGGCCACTGCCACACGTCACGGCGCTCCAGGGAATATGCACCGGCAACTAGGGTTCGCGCCATGAGCGACGTCTTTGATCCGAATCCGTTGGCCGTCCGCCCTGACCGTGTCGATTGGCGGTCGTGGGTCACCAAGGACGGCGTCGTTCGCGCCCCGGCCCGCGCGTTCATGCGCGCCATGGGTCTCGATGACGAACAGATCGCTCAGCCGTTCATCGCCGTCGCAAGCAGCGGGTCGGAGGTCACGCCGTGCTCGATGACGCAGGAACCTCAGGCCGCGTCCGTCGCCGACGGGGTCAAAGCCGCTGGCGGCACGCCGCGCAAGTTCAACACGATCTCGGTGTCCGATGGGATCAGCCAGAACCACCCCGGCATGAAGTTCTCGCTCGTCTCTCGCGAACTCATTGCCGACAGCATCGAGACGGTCGTGCGGGGCCATGCCTACGATGCACTCGTTGTGCTCGCGGGCTGCGACAAGACCCTGCCCGGCATGATGATGGCGATGCTGCGGCTGAACTTGCCGTCGGTGTTCATCTACGGCGGTGCCGCCCTTCCCGGCAAGTGGCAAGGCCGCGACATCACTGTTCTCGACGTCTCCGAGGCGGTCGGTTCGGTGCAGGCCGGCACGATGACCGAAGCCGAACTCGACGAGATCGAGCGTCGGTGTATCGCGTCGGTTGGCTCGTGCGCCGGCCAGTTCACGGCCAACAGCATGGCAATGGTGTCAGAGGCGCTCGGCCTCGCGATGCCCGGCTCGGCCATGATGCCGGGCGTCGACCCTGCCCGAGCCGAGCTGAGCCACCAAGCCGGCGAACTCGTGATGCGCATGCTCGTGAATCAAGCGCCGCTGCCGCGCGACATCGTGACCCGCGAAGCGCTGGAGAACGCCTGCATGATCGCGGCTGCGACCGGTGGCTCGACGAACACCGGCCTGCATATCCCGGCCATCGCGAACGAAGCCGGTATTGACTTCTCGATCGACGACTGTGCCGAGATCTGGCAGCGCACGCCGGTGATCGCCAACCTCACACCGGGCGGCAAATACAACGCCGTCGATGTCCACCGGGTCGGGGGAGTGGCGACGATTCAAAAGGCGTTGCTCGACGGCGGCTTGCTGCACGGCGACTGCATGACGCTGACTGGCCAGACGATCGCCGAGCTAGTGGCCAACGCTCCCGACCCCGACGGCGAGGTTGTCGTGTCGGTTGCCGACGCCTTCAAACCAAGTGGTGGTCTTGTCGTGCTGAAGGGGTCGCTCAGCCCCGACGGCGCAGTCATCAAGTTGTCGGGATTCACGAAGACGGTCCACGAAGGTCCGGCCCTCGTCTTCGAAACCGAAGAGGAAGCGATGGCCACGATCGCGGCTCGCAACTACGCGGCCGGCGACGTCATCGTCGTCCGTAATGAAGGTCCGCTCGGCGGTCCCGGCATGCGTGAGATGCTCGGGCTCACGGGGCTCATCTTCGGCCAAGGCATGGGCGAAGAAGTCGCCCTCATCACCGATGGTCGATTCTCCGGGGTCACCCGTGGCATCTCGGTGGGCTACGTCTGCCCGGAAGCCGCACGCGGCGGGCCGATCGCGCTCGTCGAAAACGGCGACCGAATTCGCATCGACGTCGAGAATCACACGCTCGACCTGCTGATCGACGACCCTGAGCTCGCGGCGCGGCGCGAGCGCTGGACGCCACCGTCGTTCGATCACCTCGCCGGCACGCTCCAGAAGTACGCGGCCGTCGTCGGCTCAGCCCACCAAGGCGCCGTCACCCACCGCGGCAATATGGATTGGTAAAGAGCAGGTCTCCCAAAAACGCAGAAAGGCCCACGCCGAAACGTGGGCCGTCCTTCAGAGAGTGTTTAGACGCGGCGGCTGAAGCGGGCCAGCATGAGGCCGGCCAGCAACATCGTTGCCCCGATCACGATGAACTGGAAGCTCTCGGCACCGGTCGATGCAAGAGCGTCGTCGTCAGCGGTTGCTGCGTCGGAGTCGGAGTCGTCAGCGGTTGCTGCGTCGGAGTCGGAGTCGCCGGCATCGTCTGCATCGTCGGCTTCCTCTTCTTCGGCCTCTTCGGCGCCGACGGTCACGAGTGTGACGGCGACCTCAGACTGATCAGCGTTGCCGATCACGATGACCAGACCCTCGTCGGGGATGTCGAAGGTAACCGTGGCTTCGACGTTGCCGTCTCCATCCGGGGCGACCGGCGTCAGGTTGTTGAGGTCACAAGCGCCGTCTTCGGCGACCTTGGTGAGGTCTCCTTCGGCATCGGGGCATGGCAGCAGAAAGGCCGGACCGGTGTAGCCCGTGCCGCTCACGGTGAGCTCATGCTCGCCAGCTTCGCTGACGCTGGTGGGGTCGGCGCTGATGGCCTGGTCGCCTTGCGCGCTGGCTGGCGCAATCATCGAGAAGGTCACCAAAACGATGGTGACCATGGAAAGAAGAAAACGCTTCACTGGTCCCTCCCAGGGCAGTGCGAGATTGATCGGGGCAGCATAACTGGTGTTTTGAGTGCAGCGCCAGTAGTAGGTCATCGCCCCGAGTGGTTGTCGCCCGGGCTCTGATCTGTGGCAGGCTCGGCACTCGTGACGGACGCGGCAGCTGCTACCAGGGTCTTTTATGCCATGGGCCTGTTTCGTCGAGCTTGCATCCGTGGATTCTGGCCGCTGTTTTTCGTGCGGCTCGTGACCGAGGTTGAGCTCGATCCGTTCCAGTTAGTACTGCTCGGCACCGTGATGGAGCTCAGCATTCTGCTCTCGGAAATTCCGACCGGCGTGGTTGCCGATGTCTACAGCCGTAAATGGTCGGTCATCCTGTCGTTCCTCATCGTGGGCGTCGCGATCATGATGAGTGCGAATGCCGTCGACTATCGATGGCTGATCGTCAGTCAGGTGCTCATGGGTTTCGGTTCGACGTTCGAAAGCGGTGCCGAAACGGCGTGGATCACCGGTGAGGTTGGTTCGCCCGAAGCCGCTGAGCCGCTCATTCTGCGCCGCGCCGGCTGGCAGCTACTGACCGCGGTGATCGGCATCATCGGCTTCGGTGTGTTCGCAGCTGCGACCTCGCTCACGGTGTCGCTCACCGTGCTCGGCATCGCCTATGCGCTGTGGGGCCTCGCCATGATCGTGTTCATGCCGGAGACGAGTTTCGTACGCTCCGCAGGCGCGGGCTGGAGCGGGTTTCGTTCGATGCTGACCGTCGGCTGGCGCCAGTGCCGGTCGCGTCCGCCGCTGTGGATCTTGGCCGTTGCCGTCTTTGTCGGCGGGCTGGCGAAGGAAGCCATCGATCGCCTCGATATTCAGCGTCTCGTCGATATCGGCTTGCCCGAGGATCTCAACGACATCGTCGTTATCGCCGTGTTGGTCGCCGCGAAGTCGGTCTTCGCCGCCGGGGCCCTCGTGATCGCTCGACGTCGCGCCCGGGGTGGCAGCGTGGTCACCGCGATGGTGCTGCTGTTCGTTGGCATCGCCGGCGGCGTCGCACTTCTCGCTCACGTGGAACTGCTCGTTGTTGCCGGCCTGGGGCTGATTCTGCAGGGTGGATTCGCGCTGGCCGCTGAGCCCCTTGTCACGAATTGGACGAACATGTTTGCGAGCGGTGATGCTCGGGCGACGATTCATTCGTTCATCGGTCAGGGCGAGGCTTTTGGCGAGATTCTTGGCGGCATCGCGCTCGGTGCCGTTGCCCAACTCACGACGGTTCCGACGGCGATGACGATCTCGGTGCTGCTGTTCTTGACTGCGGCAGCCGTGGCGTTCACGGCAATTCGAGCCTGGGACGAGCCAAACCCCACCCTCTGACTTCGTCAGTCCCACTAACTATCATCAGCCACAGCCGTTCGTGGAACCGGTCGCACCTCGCGAAGTAGTTCCTCCTGCCAATCCGTACACCGGTACCCGATGGAAGGAAGAACAATGGCTGTCACCGATGAAGACCTGCAGAAACTCCGCGCTGAAGTGAGCGACAAGTTCAACGCGGTTAGCGTTGATGTGATGGGGACCCTCACTGCTTTGTCTGATCATGTGAGCCGATTCAACCGACTCGAGACGCGCCTCGATGCGATCGACCGGCGCGTCGACGAGGGTTTTCGCCGTCACGATGTTCGATTCGACAAACTCGACGACCGTTTCGACCGGCTCGAGGATCGCTTCGATAAACGCTCGATGCAGGTCGATCAGCGGTTTCTCGAGTTCGATGCAAAGTTCGAACAGCGCTTCGATGGCGTCGATCGGCGATTCGAGGCAAACCGGGCCGAGTTGCTTGCGCTGCGCAATCGCATGGAGCGGCTCTTTGGCTGGCAAGCAGTACTCGCCGGAGGTCTCGGCGCGCTTGTGGTGTTCGCAGAACCGATTCGAGCTGCGCTCGGTCTGTAGCCCACTCACCAGCGCCCGTCCGCAACTTTAAGGACGGGGTTCGCGCTGCCGATAGCTGGGGGTGTCGCCTGCTGCCGCGCCCGAGCGCCCGCCCCCGTGGTCTGTGCGCAGACTGCCCTGGGTGGTCGCCCTGGTTCTCGGGCTCGTCAGCAGCTTGTTCACGATCGAACGCACGGCACCGCACCACGACGGCGCCCAGTACTGGGCGATGGCCGACCGACTGGCCGAATTCGGCGGCGGTTTCTACGTCGGCGCCGTCGATCACAAGGGACCGCTCTGGGTCGGCGCTTTTCGCCTCGCTCGTTCCGTGACCGGTGACCAAGCGTGGTACTGGTTTGTGATCGCGGCCGAGGCGATTCTGCTCGCCTTCGTGGTCGCTGCGTGCGTTCGGCATCTTGGGCGGCGCATCGTCGGTGATCGACCCGTCGTCACCATCGTCACCGTCGCGATTCTTGTGCTCATGATGCTTGGGCCCGAGCCCTATAGCCAGAGTCTGTTTGGCCGCGACATCACCAGCGCGATGGCCTCGATCGCCGTGGTCAGCCTGGTCGCCGCACTCGGGACCGACCGATGGCGGGCTCTTGCGCTGCTCGGCCTGGCGGGAACCCTGATGGGGCTCGCCACCCAGACAGTTCTGACCACGGGCGCGCCGACCGTGTTGCTCGCCGGAGCGCTGTGGTTCGTCGACGCCGACCGGCGGCGCGGCGTACGCCGAGCGGTGCTGTACCTCGCCGTCGCGGTCGCGGCATTCGCAACCGCGCCGATCTGGTATTGGTTGCAGGGTTCGAGCGAAGACTTCCAGCGCTATTTCTGGGAATACAACCTTGTCTACGGGTCGTCGTCGATCCTTGGGCGAATCACGAATGCGATCACGGCGACCGGAAGCCTGATTCTGCACTCTGGCTATTGGGCTCTTGCAGCGGCTGCCGGCCTCTTTGCCGTCGGGCATCTCTGGCGGTCGCGACGAACGCTACGGACCGAGCCGCCAACCGGTCCACTTCGCGTCACGATCATCGTGACGGCATGGTGGTTCGGCGAGCTGGCGTCGGTGATGGGACCGGACCGGTACTTCGGTCACTACTGGAGCCTGATGCTCGCGCCGAGCGCCGTGTTGGCCGCGCTGCTGTGGACGACAGTCTTCGATCGCTTCGTCGCGTCCGATACCGAACGGTCGCGTGCGATGACCGAACACCTCGAAGGCTCGGCGGTCCTGCGCCACGTTCGGGCCATGCACTTCATGTCGCTCCCGTTGAAGCTCCTACTCGTGCCCGTCGTGCTCATCGCGCTGCAGTCGTTGCCGGCGATGGTCGACGGGCTGCGCAGCGCGAGTCGGTTCCGCGGTGCCGAGTCGCACCTCGCGTTCGATCTCGAGAATGTGCCGTCGTCGATAGCGGCGCTACGGCCGGTCTCCGACACGGTCACCGGGCCCGATGAACCGTTCTTCGCATGGTCGCCGGTGGCCGAAGTGTTTGTCGTTGTCGACCGCCCATCGGCCACCCGTTTCGATCGTCGCAACTGGCTCACGGGTGTGGTGTACGGATCCGACATCGTTGCGCCATGGCCCCACCTCGAGGCCGACCTGCTCGCCGATCTCGAAGCATCGCAGCCCCGCCTTGTGGTCGAGGTTCTCGATGATCCGATCGAGGCCGGCACTGCTCTACATGATTACGTGACCGCGCACTATCGGCCGATCTATGAATCGTCAGCCACGTTCCCGGTACGCGTCTACGCCCCACGCGATGCGCTCGACAGTTTCGGACTCGGCGCGGCGGTCGACAATCTCGCAGCGGTCGAAACGTCGACCTGTCGCTCGATCGAGGTTCCGGATTCGGGCACGACGGCAACGATCAACATTCATGGGTTCCGGCAACAGGGCACGTTCACGATAGAGGGGTCGACCGTCGTCGGTGATCGCGGTCCGATCCGTTACGCCGACGTCGACGACGATCGCGCCGTCACCGAGATACCCGAGCACACCCGTCGACTGACCTTGCGAGTTGCCGACACGTCGGCGCTGCTCTGGGCCGACGACATGATCGTCGGAGCGCTCGATATGCCGGGACGCATCGGTGATGTCAGTTTC
>Ga0114956_1003648_pt1 | contig 11878 bp, 9 predicted proteins | sample MaitaG_FD_87304 | JGI IMG/M metagenome (GOLD analysis project Ga0114956, IMG submission 87304) | Marine algal microbial communities from Maine, USA - Maine_Asex2 metaG | ecosystem: Host-associated > Algae > Red algae > Unclassified | place: Maine, USA | collected 2015-01-05 | reverse complement strand
TTGGAAAGTGTACATGACATATGGTTGGAAACAGATGGTGCTCCACCTGAAAATTTAGTCCTCCAGCTATAAAGTTTAAAAAATAATTATCTGTTGCAAAGTTTGCTGTAGTATACAATTGATGAGCTGCCCAACTTTGGTGAATTACGTTCTCATTATCTGGTACAGGGAAATCTGCAATATCTACCTCATGCGCCAATTTAAAAATGATGGCCAATAAATAGCCTTCAAAAAAGTGCATTAATAAAATACCAAATAAAATATGATACCAAGCAACACTTAAAAACATAAATGGTAACACAATAAACATGGTGTAATGCACAGCTTTAAAGAAAAACATCCGCCACATTTGTGATTTAGGATGATTACTAGTATCGTAACTACCTATGTTTCCTTTAAAAAACTTTTTATAGTCTTTTAACAACACCCAAAGTAAAGTTGCCAATGGATACATGAAAAATGCATAAATCTGTTGATAACGGTGGTGCTTTTTCCATGTTTGGCTTTCAGTTAATCGCATAAAAGGCATCTCAATATCCTCATCATGGTCTTGTATATTGGTAAACATGTGGTGTGCTTTATTGTGGGTAATATCCCACATATAATCATTGGCACCTACAATGTTAAACAATGCTCCTAAGGCGTTGTTGGCCCACTTTTTATTGGAGAATGAACCGTGTATGGCATCATGACAAAGATTTAAACCAATGCAAGCCATTAATAAACCCATAACTATCCACAAACCATATTGCACCGCCAATGGAAAATTACCCAACAATAATGCTAAATAACTAGCAGCCAGGCCACCGGCATAAAAAACTACTTTAAAATACATTAAGCCATTAGCGGTTTTTTTAACGTTATTTTCTTTAAAATAAGCGTCTACCCTTTTTTTAAGCGTAGGAAAAAACTTTGCTTGGTCTCTATTTACAAATTTGACTTTTGCTGGAACTGCCATTTTTACTATTTATTTATCAAAGGTAAGCAATACAGGTTTAAAGGTATAACCTCCAATTGTTAATCAATGGTTGGTATTAATCCCCTTACTCCCATATCCACAACAGTATCTCCATCTAAAGGTTCATAAATACCATTGTTATTATCATCTTTCCACTCAAAACTATTGTTGGTAGAAAACGATAAGTTAATGGTAATGTTATCGTTGGATTCATTTGGAATAACTAAAGGTGGGTCGAACTTACCAGTAACCAAACAGGAGCCTTGCGGTATGGGTGAAGTAGCAAAAATTGGATTGGGGACAGTTGTTGCTCCCGGTGGCGCTTGTCCGCTAGAAATTCCAAACTGAGTTTCAAAGGCCCAAAACCCTTGTAAACGATTGGCATTAACTGTAACAGCATTGTTAACTATGGTATGGTTGGTTATATATTGATTGTATCCTAAAAATGAAGCCAAAGTGCCTTTTAAATCTAATCCAGAAGCTCTAAGGTCAATCTCCCCTTGCTGATAACTTAATGAAACCCTTACATATTCGTATGTACCAGGAGCAACATCACTTAGTAGCATGGATGTTAACTCACCACCATCATTGACCAATGTTGCGTCACTAAAATTGATGGCCGTTCCGCCACCTGCGGTAGTTTCTGCTCCTTGATAAATTATTTCGCCTTCACCTAAACCTGTTAATGCTGTTGGAATTAGCTCAACATAATTGGCACTCATTAATTTCATGTTGGGAGATTGCGCGCTATTGCCTGCGGAAACAGTTGATGGGTTTCCAAAACCATCTAAACGCTGTTGGTTTTCATTAAACTCAAAGGTTACGGCTAATTTATCTGATTTTACAGTAGTTTCTTTTTTACAACTTGCAAATAATGCAAAAAGTAAGATGATTATTATTAAAATATTCCTTATCATAACAAGCATTGTTTAATTATTTAACGAATATACCCTCAATTTTATATATGAAAATCTCTTTAAATTCCATTGGTAAAGTAAAATCTACAAGAAAAAAACCGCTAGATGATAATTGGCATAATGAAACGTGCAGCATTGTAATTGCCGATAATTATCCCACTGAAATGCTGACTGGTATTGATTCATTTTCGCATCTTGAAATTATCTATCACTTTCATTTGGCAGATGATGCCTTTAAAACCATTGCCCGCCACCCTAGAGACAATAAAGAATGGCCTGCCGTTGGCATTTTTGCTCAAAGAACCAAAAACCGGCCCAACAAACTAGGTGTAACCAAAGTTGAGTTGATTAGCGTTGATGGAAAAACTTTACATGTTAAAGGATTAGATGCCATTGATGGAACGCCTGTATTAGATATAAAACCCGTTATAAATGCATTTGAAATACAAGGTAATATTAAAGAACCTAAGTGGTGCGCTGAACTGATGAAAAATTATTGGTGATAAACCATATTAAAATTGTAATCTATTTATTTACTTTTGCAGTAATAAGAAAGTAATATTATGGGCAAGGCGTTAGGTGCAATTTTAGCAATTGTTGGAGTATTTATATCATTATATATTGTGTTTATTTACATGAACAGCAGTGCTGTGTTACAATATAACCCTGACACTCCGTTGTCGCCAACATCAAGTTCAGGTATGATTATGCCAAGTATTATAGCCATTTTTATGGTAATAATTGGTGTTTTTCTATTGGTTGCACCTACTGGTGGAAAGCAAGAATTACAGGAGGATTAAGATTTCCATATTTACAGTTGTTTAAAGTTCAAACATTTAATCTTAAGTAAAAGACGGATTTGCTTAGCGGCCTAAAAAACAAAAGCCATTCAATAAATTGAATGGCTTCTTTCGTTTAAATATTTTATATAATTGCTATTACTGATTTAAAAACAGCAATCGATAATTATCCTTTGGAAAATGCTAATTATAAAATTCTACTATTTAATAAGCGTAACATTTCCTTTAAACTCTTGTTCTTTGCCATCAAAATATTTAACTCCAATGTAGTAGGAAAATACTGCAGGGTTAAGCTCATTGCCTTTGAAGGTTCCATTCCATTTATCACTAAGGCTAGTTCCATTAAATACTTGCTCTCCCCAACGATTGTAAACACCCCAACTAATTTCATCAACTCCTTTACCGTAAACTTGTAAAAAGTCGTTGATATTATCACCATTAGGTGTAAACGTATTAGGCATGTATATTTCTCTATTAACAAAAACTCGAACTCTAACTGTGTCCGTATCGGTGCATCCAAAAGAGTCTATTGCTGTAACAACGTACGTTGTGCTTGTGGTTGGAAAAGAATTAGGGCTTTGGGCGGTATCGTAGTCTAAAAATGTAGACGGAGTCCATGAATAGGTAAATTCTAAACTATCTGGTATTTGAACTGTAAATAAAGTCACATCTTCACCATAATCAATGGTAATATCATCAATTGTATTAATTACCGGCCCCTGTATAGTAATACTTATAGTAGTATCATTGTAGCAACCATTGGCTCCTAAAACTCTTAAATTAATAGGATAAATACCTGGCCCATACCACACTAATTGGTAGGCGCCTCCATCACTTCCATTGATATAGTTGGCATTGGCAAAAAACCAATCAAACTCTGTAATATTTGCAGAACCAATGTAGCTTGCAATAATGGTATCTCCAATACAACCAAATGTGTCTATTGTAAAAGCTGCAGATGGCAATGGTAAAACTTCAACGGTATAGGTAACGGTATCAAAGCAATTGGCTACCGCTTCATAAAAATATGAAATGTCATAAAATCCTGGACCATTAGGAACCAATCCGGGATTAAACAAACCTGTTGCATCAACATATGGTGTTGCTAAAAAGAAACCAATGCCACCACTCACTGTTGGTTGAGGAACTCCTGTTAACTGAACTGGAAATTCATTTATACAATATGATTGACTGTTATTAAAACCAAATATTGAAGCAGTTGGAAAGCCAGCAACTCGCAATACCATATCATCACTATTTGGGCAAACACCATTATCTACATTAAGTGTATAAATAATGTTGTACCCACCTACGTTAGAAGGTGTGCTTACAACAGGATTAAGAGATAGTGTATCGTTTAAATAATTTTTAGCTGAATCTGGAGTAGCGGACCAATAAAATGAAGATCCTGGAGCTGCTGTTCCGTTTAAAAATAATACGCCACCTTGGCAAATGGTATCATCAGGGCCAGCATTAGCAGTGGGTAAAGGATTTATTAGTGTATATGCAATTGAAGGGTTAGACACACAGCCGTGGGTATCTCTTTCAACATACCAAACAGTATCCCAACCTACTGTGCCACCTGGAGGATTAAAACTGTTAGTTGTTATTAAAAACTGTCCGGGTGGTATACTATCATACCAATCAATAAAGCTGTTAGTGGCTGATTTCATGGGTGAAATAACACTAATAGGATCGCCTAAACAATAAGTATCTATTCGAACTGGGTTTGATGGTATTGCAGGAATGACAACAACCGTGACAGAATCGGGAACTCCTTCACAAAACGAATCTTGCTCGGCATTGTAAAAAGTAAACGCTCCGCTACCACCATTTAAAGCAATGTGCACCGTTGGATTATATGAGTTACCCGTATCTAAAAGATTGGTTAAGGCACGATCACTAAACCATGCAATATTATTCATAGCATTTGCTGGCGGTGTGCTAGTTATGGGTGCAATTACCTCACCAAAACAATAAACTGTATCTCTACTAGCAACTGGTGTTCCAGGAATTGGACGCACGTAAATTGTAAACATAACTACTGCACTTGTACAATTGCCAATTACCTCTTCTACATAAATATCATAACTATTTACTCCAAACACAAAAGGGGTAAATGCATTGCCCGTGCCAGATACAAATGTAGGTGGTGGACTTTGGTACCAATTATAGTTTGCACCTGGGGTACCTGACGCTGTCAAAATAATTGGTTGGCCTAAACAATAATTTGAATCTGCCATAACTGTGGGTGCTGATGCTCCTGCATATACCGTTACTGTTATTGTATCGAAAGGGCTAAAACAACCACCCAATTCTTGCCTAACATAAATTTGTGAAGTATTAGGAAATAAGGTTGTAAACAACATTGTACCTGCTGTATTAAAAGGTGAACCCGTGCCCACTTGTCCGCCTGCTTGATTGGTATACCATTCAAGCGTAGCGCCAGGAATAGCATTACCCGTAGCCATTAAAATTGGTTCAGGATCACCAACACACAGCGCAACATCAGGTGAGGTTGTAATAGGAGGCAAGGTGTTAAAAATTAAATTAACCGAGTCTCTAAATGTACAAGTGTCAGGCCCATTGTAAAATGTAACATCTACATAGTATAGCCCTGTAGCAATTGCGTTAAAGGTTGGTGTTGTGGTTAAACCATCTTGCCAAAGGTAGTCGGCACCAGGCATAGTTGCATCTAAAAGTTGATTCATGCTGCAAACAAAAGTATCTGGTCCAAGATCAATTGACGGTGTTGATAGCACATTTTGAATGCAGAAAGAATGAGCATTTGTGGCCAAAACTCCGGTGCTTGCTGTAACTCCAAAAACTACATTGCTAATTCCACCAAAAACATTGTTTATCAAATCATCAGTATAATCAATTCTTAACGTATCATTAAAAAACACCTTCAGTCTCTGACATTCAGGAGACCAAGTAATTTTTACATCATGATAAGTATTGGTTGCTATTGGCAATCCGCTAGCTTGGGCATTTACCAAAGGACTTTGCGGCATACCTTGAATGCCGTTATAAGAAACATTTATATGGTCATTACCGTTTGTTGCATCACCTATTGCTGGCGCTGCACCATTATCCCATGTATCAAATTCTATTCCTACTGATGGGGTTATTCCTGCATAACCTAAACTGCCTCCTGCTGCTCCAAGAGCCGCAAAGCCTGCGGGGTCATTATGAAAAACAAAGGCCATTCCATCTCCACCACCATTGGTAGTATCAGCACCTAAATACATGCATAAATCAATTTCTTGAAAAAGTAGTAAATCCATAGTGGTCGGATTCCAAGCTGAACCTGCTTGATTAGCCGTAATTCCATTGGTTAAATTACTACACAACATTCCGCATGCCATTGGTGCGGGTGGAGTTGCACCAGCAGCTGGTGCTGAGCCGTTCTCTATAAGTTGAGACCACGCGCTATTGGCAATAAAAATAAAAAACAGGAGTGCTATTGTTGAAGTAAACGTTCGTATCATACTTATTCTATAATATTTTTTATTTGGCAGGCGACTAACAAAATGATTTATTTAATATGCTAGACAGTGTTTACATACATTAATTAACGTGAAGATAAAGATAATTATTTCTTCATTTTCAACATTAAACTAAATTAGGCAAAAAATTCCAATAAATTGGATGCGAGAGTGGCAAGAATTATGGCGTTACAGGATCACCTGATCCTTGATCAATAGTAGTGGTACTATTCGTATTAAGCTTGTCTCTGTAAATTTGAGAGCTATTTGAGATACTTTCTTCTATGGTAAGATCGCCACTGCCTGAATCACCTCCCCTGTTAATAAAAAAGTTACTGCCTAAACTTAAAACGATCAATGCGATCGCTAAAAACCATGTAGCTTTTTCTAAAAAGTCGGTAGTTCTTTTGGCACCTAATATTTGGCCACCTCCACCACCAGAACCTCCGAAAGCTGAGCTTAAGCCCCCACCTTTAGGGTTTTGAACCAACACAACAAGCATTAAAATAATGCATACCAAAATAGAAAGAATTGCAATAAACCCGTACATAACTTATTTTTTCTTAAGTTTTTTAATCTGACCTGCAAAGTAACCACTTTTTTTCGGGTATTTCAATTGCAAAAGCTCATAAGATTTTATAGCATTGGCATACTGCCCTTGTTTTGTTAAAAGCTTTGCATAGGTTTCTGTAACCAAGTCTTCATCTAGCTTATAAGCTGATGCATTGGTTTCAATAATATTATCCAGTTTAGATTTGGTGTTTTCTTTTTTATTCTGCCTTTGCATAAATGAGTTTATATCATCTATATCACTGGCAAATTTGTTGAAATTTGGTTTAGCTTCTTTTACTTTTTGAGTTTTCTTAGGCTTCTTTTTAGCTTCTGTATTAAAGTCGCTCAACCAACCTGAAAAAGTGTTTTCATTTTTGGCAATTTTCTCTTTTTTGGGTTTTAACTTAACCACCTTTGTTTTAGCTGCTGTTTTGGTTGGCTTGCTTATTGGCTTTTTAGTCTTTGCTAATTTTTCACCTTTTGGTTTCACTTTATCTACCTCAGTCTTTTTAACCAACGATTTAATTTTTGTTGGTGTTACAGCTTTAACCTTCTTGGTTGTGTTTTCTTTTAAACTAGTGTTTGTTGTTTTGATTGCTTTAGGTTTGGCAACTTTTATTTTTGGTACTGCAGTTTTTGCTTTGCGAACCACCTTTGGTTTCGGTTGGCTTTCAACTATTTTCTCTGCCCCAATAATTGGGATTATGGTATGCATTAACTGATGTAATTCTTCTCTGCTATTGGCATAAGCTGCAGCTTTGGCTAACTGACTTTCAAAACGCGGGCTATTAATTATTTTGTACTTCTTAGCCAATAACATGTGCCCATAGCTGTAATAAGGAAAAGCGGTTACCAAATTCTCTAAATCCTTAACGGAAGTTAGGTGAATTTGCCTAATATCAGCTGATATATTGTTTAATATTTGAAGGTAAGCCGTCATAAACTCTTACCAATTTACAACAGCTTTATTAAAGATATCAGTAATTAGTTGATTGGATATTTCGGTAATGAGTTGATCTTCCACTTGATTTAGGGTAAGATTGGCATCAAAATCTTCAAAAGCACTAAATGTTTGGCTAAAATTGGTTTTGTCTTCTTTGTAGTTGATGTAATCCACTTTTACTGCAATGGTAAGCCTATTTAAGGCAGCTGTTTCGTTACCTATTGGTGCAATTGATGTTACTTCATATTTGGTTATTGCTCCCTTAAAATCTAAATCTCCTTCAATATCGTCTACTAGGGTTAATGAAGTTTCCGAAATAAACTTGTTTCGTAAGGCTTCTGTAAAATCGGCACTTAATGATGGTGCTACAATTGCTGCATTGTTAGGGAAGTTTTCTATTGAAACTGTTTTACACTCGGCACAGATGCTTGCACCAGTAAAAGAGTAAATGCCACAACCCATGAAATTGAAACACAAAAATGAAATAAGGCAAATGATAAAAATTCGCATGTTGCAAAGTTATACTAAAATGCACATAAATTGACTTATCTATGCTAGTCAGAATTCCCGATTTCCGCGTTAAAATTAGCTGACATAAACAATGCTATGCCCACTCATTTTGCCTTGAACTCAGAAATTTTATCTAGCATCTATTTCGACACTTTATATCCAATTTAGTATTATAATCAAAAACTGTTCCTAACGATTGGAAGTGAAGTTTTTTAACACTTTTACTGCAATTCGCTCATTTATGTCATGCTGTGCTTGCGTACAATTATCTGTTTCGCACTTTTCAATTAGAAATTCTTCCCCGTAGCCTAGTGATACCAGCGACTCTGGTTTTATACCATTCGCAATTAATTGCTCTCTTATACTCTTGGCCCTTAAATCGGTATAAGTTAAGTTGTAGACCTCACTGCCATTTGAGTTGGCATGTAAGCCAATTTCAAAAACATAGTCTGCATTTTCATTTAAGAAATCTACCAAGTTTGGCAGCTCAAAAGTTGATAAAGACTGCTCATATACTATTTGATGCAATTGATATTTTGATGTTGTAATAGGCTCATCTATTTGCTCGTCTTCTACTTTTACAACTTCTTTTTCTTTTACCACTTCAGCTCGTTTTTCCATTGGAGTTTCCATAGTTTTTTCTACGGCTGTGTCAATTTGTTCAATAACTACCGCTTCTTCCCTTTCCTCAAAAATCCAATCGGTAACTGTTATTTCTAATCGCTTACCAGGATTGTTAGGGTAAACTGAAGCTACTGTTTCTCCATAGCCTTTCGCGGTAACCCTATTGCTTTCAATGCCTCTTCTTATCAATGAATTGCGCACTACATCTGCTCTTTCTTGACTTAAATTGTTGTTAAAGTTATCGCTAAACAAAGTATCTGTATGGTAGCCAACCTCAATATGCAACTGAGGATTGTCTCTTAACAAACCCTCTAATGAATCAAGCACTGCAACAGGGTTTGCCAACTTTCCTTCATTTTTAAAATCTAAGAAAATGTTTGGTATTAAAAACTTGTTGCCTGGCATAAATATTTCTGGAACAACTGGTTTGGGTCTGCTCGAGACCTCATTATTTGCAAAAATGTCAATTGGCTGAGGATAAATAGCTGTTTGGCTAGAAGAAACTTCAATTGGAGTTGGATTTAACTCTAACAATGCCTCTTCAATTCTACTTTCATTCTTTCCTGTAATTTTAAAAGTTTTCGTACATTTTGAAATTAAATAAGAACCTAAAACATCTTCATCTTCACTTGCATATTGATCGACAAACACCAGATATTTTTGACCAAACTCAAAGCTGTAACCATTGTTATTGCTAAAGTCTGAATAAACCACAGCAGGACTTCCATTCTTGCTTTTGTAAACCGTATCTATTTGAAATTTAACCTTTGAATTGATTAATAAATCATTTGTGAACTCTTGGCTAACCACAGTGCCAATAAAAATGGCTTCTGCATCTTTAGCGCCTGTTAAAATATCACATTCAGCATTTGCTAAACCAGCAATTGCCCATAGATGTACTATTACTAAAACGATACAGTTACGCATATTAGCAAAACTACAATTGTATCAATCTTATTGTGTGGCACTTACTTGCTTGTGTTGTGTGGATAGTATTGATTGGTGGTCAATTTACTGTTTTAAACCCACCCCCGGCCGGCCACAGGCAGGCCTCACCCCTCAAAGGAGGGGAATTTAATTTATAGTTTATGATGTGATTAGGTATTTACAACTTACCGTTATGATAGAATACCAATTGTTAATGGTTTTCTTTTTGAAGTTGCAATTTATTCTTTGAAATTCGTTAAGCTGGAATATTGTACTCCTTAATCTTTCGATACAATGTACGCTCACTAATACCTAAGTCGAGCGCAGCTTTTTTACGTTTGCCTCTGTGCTTTTCTAACGCTTTAATAATTAGCTCCTTCTCATTATCAGCCAACGATAAAGATTGAGCAATTTCCATAGTAGACTCTTGGTCATTGTTATGCAAAATAACTGGCTGGTAATTTTCTTGGGGATTAGAGAATTCTCTGTTTTCGACCTTTTCTTCAACGGCTTTGTCTAAAACTGACAAGTCCATTTCATTTACATTGACTTTATTTTGGGTTGCCATTTGTAAAATGAAACGCTTTAAATCGTTTACATCTTTTTGCATTTCAAACAACAACTTGTACAAAATCTCTCTATCAGACATGCCTGCGTTATCGGCACGCTCACCTTCAATATTTGAGGCCAACACAGGCAAGTTGTTTGTTGGACTATATTTTGGTAAAAATTGAATTAGCTCCTGTGCGCTTACTAATTTATCAGAAGCCAAAACTGAAGTTTTCTCAGCAATGTTTTTTAGCTCTCTTACATTGCCTGGCCAACGGTAACTCTTTAATACTTGTTGCGCCTCATCATTTAAGCGAACGGTTTCAGAGCCATACTTTTCAGCAAAGTCAGCTGCAAATTTTCTGTATAACAAATGAATGTCATCAGCTCGCTCTCGCAATGATGGAACTACTATTGGAACTGTATTTAAACGATAATACAAGTCTTCTCTAAACTTGCCTTGCTTTACTTTTTCAAGTAAATTAACATTGGTAGCGGCTATTACGCGTACATCCGTTTTTTGAGATTTGGAAGAACCAACTCTTATATATTCGCCCGATTCTAAAACACGCAATAATCTTGCTTGGGTAGCAACGGGCATTTCGCCTATTTCATCTAAAAATATTGTTCCTCCATTTACTGTCTCAAAGTATCCTTTTCTATCTGAGTTAGCTCCTGTAAAAGCACCTTTTTCATGTCCAAAAAGCTCCGAATCAATCGTGCCTTCTGGTATTGCACCACAGTTTACTGCAATAAATTTTTCATGCTTTCTTTGACTCAAATCATGAATCATTCTTGAGAAAATCTCTTTACCTACTCCACTCTCACCTGTTATTAATACGCTTAGATTAGTAGCCGAAACCCTGTTGGCTACACTAATTGCATAGTTCAATGCATCAGCATTGCCTATAATTCCGAATCGTTGTTTTATGGAGTTAATGTTCATTATTGTTATAATTAACTAGGTGTAACCCACCCCTTGCCCCTACCAGGAGGGGAATTAAATTTGTTTAAGAATAACCTATTGCTTTGCCTTTTAACGTTGCTGAAGTACAACTTTCAACCAGCACATTTACATATTCGCCCGGCTGGTAATTTTCTCTTGGAAAAATGATCATTTTATTTTGGTCGTTTCTACCGCATAAATCATCTTCCGATTTTTTTGATCTACGCTCAACCAAAACCTTATGTACCTTGCCTATTGTTTTTTGGTTTTGCATTAAGGCATGCTGATTTTGCAAATTAATTACTTCTTGCAATCGCCTTTTTTTCACTTCTAGTGTTACATCATCTTCATACTTTCTTGCTGCTAAGGTACCTGGTCGTTCACTATAGAAAAACATATACGCCAAATCGTACTTTACCAATTCCATGGCACTTAAGGTTTCTTTATGATCTTCTTCTGTTTCGCCACAAAAGCCTGTAATAACATCTGCTGAAATACCGCAATCAGGAATTATTTCTCTAATTCTGTTCACCTTTTGCATGTACCACTCACGGTCATATGTTCTATTCATACGTTTTAAAACTGCAGAACTACCCGATTGAATAGGCAAATGAATGTAGTTGCATACATTCTCATTATCGCGCATGGCATACAACACATCATC
>Ga0114956_1003647_pt1 | contig 11879 bp, 5 predicted proteins | sample MaitaG_FD_87304 | JGI IMG/M metagenome (GOLD analysis project Ga0114956, IMG submission 87304) | Marine algal microbial communities from Maine, USA - Maine_Asex2 metaG | ecosystem: Host-associated > Algae > Red algae > Unclassified | place: Maine, USA | collected 2015-01-05 | reverse complement strand
TAGGGGATACCAGTTACTTAGTGGACATTAATATTGTATATCCGCCAACAGTTATCATCGGAGATGGTACTGGCTTTACAACGGTCGTTTATGTAGAAGGAGTAGCGGTTGATACGGTTGCCGTTTCTATAAATCCATTGGGTCTAGATTTGGGCGATACGACGACCATTTCACTGCCAATAACAGGAAATGCTTTGATAACAGGACAGTTGATTTTGTTTGATGCAGATGGCAATACTGTTTGTGTCAGCCTTCCATTGGAATATCCAGAGCCGCCTTGTCCAATCGATCCGAGTTGTTTGAGTTTTATTGGTGCCGCTTTAAATACTGTTTGTAATGGAACCGATTCTTATGATGTTGACTTTGCCATCATTTATCCATTGAATTTAATTATTGGAGATGGAACAGGTTTTTATACTGAAATATACATAGAAGGAAATTTGGTATCAACCGATAACATCAGTATTGATTTATTAACTGGTGATGTCAGTGATATTGTTTCTGTAACGGGTGTTCCTTTAACTGGAAACACCTTGACGTCTGCCCAAATAATTTTGTATGATTCAAATGGTCAAACGGTTTGTATTACGTTGCCAATTACCTATTTGGAACCCGATTGTGGATTGTGCCCTACGACCGATTTCGATGTACCTACAGATGTTTGTAGCAATCAGGCAATCGTTTTTGAATCTGGTCCAGGTTGTGGCGGTTTCACAGGAACAGAAGTTGCTGGATTACCCATTGCTGGAACCTTTGTGGACTTATACTACTATTCTGATGGAACCACTTTTGAAGCACCTGCTGATTATGAAGATATGACGCCTGTTGCTTATCCAGATCCTTTTGGAGATGGAAATTTAGTGGAAGTAATCATTGACCAACAATGTAATACCCTTATGGGTGGTGCCTTTGTCAATGAAACTTGCGACCCTTATACGGTAACTTTCTTTACCTTGGTGTATGACTATGATTTAATCTCTATTTTACCAGGAGAAGTAAGAGTCGGTAATGGCTATAGAGAAGATTGTGAAATCATCAGATATGATGTAATCATTTATCCAGCTCCATTTACGGCTTCAGTAAGTACTGCTTTGGCTTGTGATGCAGGTGGAAATGCTCTTTGGGAAGTTGTGGCGGTCAATGGCAGTGTTTGTTATGACGCTTCTGTGGCGCAACCAACGACACCTACCGAATGTGGTATGACCAATACAGCAGTTTTATCCGATTCATTTAGTCCAAACTTTGGTAATTGTCACAATGAGCCTTATATGGTGAATGAAATGCTTAGTTGTTCGTCTCCAAATTGTCCAGGTTGTCCAGCTGGAGTAAGTGCTACCGCACCAACGGAAAGCTGTAGCGGTGATATGGTTGAAGTTTGTGTAGACTTTGACATTGCAGTGGATGCAACCACTTCTTTGACGGTTAATGGAACCACAATGAGTGGGGTAGTGGGTGAAACTCAAATTTGTGTGATGCTTACACCACCAGCCAATACGACTTGTGCACCTATTCCTTACAGCTATATGGCTTCGGCTTTGTGTGGAACGACTGGTATAGATTTAACGGCATTGGTTATTGCTCCTACAATGGTTTATCCAACCGATGTAACAGCATTTTTAACGCCTCAAGGTGGTGCTTGTTCTACCAGTATATTAATTGATTCGAGTTGTGCTGGAAATGTCAGTGTTTCTCCAGCTTCTCAGAATGCAAATGCAGGAGATGGCATGGGTACACATACTTATGCAGTGTCTTGGATTGGTGGTGGAAATTGTATTGTTGCACCAACGACCATTGATGCAAACTACAATTGTCCAGCTGAAGTCAATTGTCCAAACATTGCATCAACTTCAACAGCTTCTGAAAGTTGCAATGGTGATGTGGTTCAGGTTTGTGTAGGTTTTGATACCTTCATTGATTTGAATACGACTGTTGAATTAAATGTAAATGGAGTGACTCAAGTGGGAACAGGAGGGACCGAAATTTGTGTTGATTTGAATACGACTAATACCACTTGTGCACCTTTCGATATTACGTATAATGTTCAAGTAATTTGTGATGGTGATCCAATAGATATGACAGGATTCACTTTTGATCCAACGACGGTTTATCCAACCGATGTCTCTGCTTTCCTTACCGTAAACAACGGAGGGTGTAATACCAGTGTAACGATAGATCCAAGTTGTGGAACCAATGTAACGGTTTCGCCTACTTCTCAAAGTGCGCCAGGTTTGGGTACTTTTGGAACGCATACTTATGCTGTTACTTGGACAGGTGGTGGAAGCTGTATGGTTTCTCCATCTACTGTAACAGCAACTTATACTTGCCCTGTTCCTTGTCCAAACGTTACAGGTGTTACAGCACCTACCGAATCTTGCTCTGATGAGGATGTAACAGTTTGTGTCAATTTCGATGAATTTGTTGATGTCAATACGACCTTAACGGTAAATGGCGTAAGTGCATCTGGTGTGGGTGGCATGCAAATATGTATAGACGTAAGTCCCCCAGTAAATACAAGCTGTGGACCAATAGAATATCCATATTCAATCAGTGCTGTTTGTAACAATGCTCCTTTAGACTTTACAGGTTTTATGCCAATGCCAACACAAGTTTACCCAACCGATGTTTCAGCATTCTTGACCATCAATCAGGGGACTTGTAACACCAGTGTGACTGTAGACCCAAGTTGTGGTGGAAATGTAACGGTTTCTCCAGCTTCTCAAAATGGAACACCAGGTGATGGTGTAGGTTCTCATATTTATACCATCAATTGGACTGGTGGAGGCAACTGTATGGTCGGTCCTAGTCAGGTTTCTGCGACCTTTGTTTGTCCAGAGCCTGGTGCAGATGTTTGTCCTGCTGTTGTAAGTATAAGCACGCCAACCGATAATTGTAGTGGCGACAATACAAATATTTGTGTTGCATTGGAGCAATTCCCTGTTAATTTAACGGTAAATATTACGGTTAATGGAATGACTGCTACAACCACTGACGGTTTGAATTACTGTGCGAGTATTGCCTCGGTAAATACCACTTGTATGCCTACGACCAATAACTTTACCCTAACCGCTACTTGTAGTGATGGTCAAACAATGGATTTCAATGGAACACCATTGATGAACTTTGATGCAGGCAGTAATACTACTTATCCTGATCCCGATGAGTTTACCTTGGTGATAAATACCGATCCAGATTGTAATACCGCACCTATGGTTGTTGCAGGGGTTTGTGCCGTATTTACCGAAGGCTACGAAAATGATGTTCCACCTATGGATGGTTGTTCTACAGATTTCAATCCAAACAACGACCCTGTTTCTGCCAATTACCAAGTAATGTCTGATTACTCAAACAATACTTGGATGGCCGATGCAATGGCGGTAGGTTGTAGCTATCCAATGTATGATGAAACCATATTGGTAGAGGGCTGTGATGATGTAGGTTGTATAGATGCTTTTGTGGAAATTTCTGATCCTTGTGATTGTACCAATCCAAACAACATTTTAGATGCCAACGGTGATGTTGCTTTTGTTGAAGATGTAATCACCATTACGTCATTGAATACTGGTGAGGTTTGGACCGTTACAACATCTGGAACGGCTCTACAATCAGATACATTGACCTCTATTAATGGTCAGGTTGCTGTAGAAGTTGCACCTGGGGTGTACGAGCTATCTGTTTACTATCCAGCAGATGGTTCTGGTTATGGAACAGTCGTCTTTACCAATGGAAACAATGAGACCTTAATGATTACCAAATTGGATGGCGAAGGCTGTAATTGTAACAACGCTTGTGATGAGATATTCCTATTGGGCTTTGTCGATATTGCAAGAGTTTGTCAAGGAAATTCGATTTATGTCATTGACTTTAATGCCATGGACAATACAACGCCTTTCCCTAGTGGTCCGAATTATACTTTTGAATGGTTCTTAGATGGTGTTTTGGTTGCGACCATTGTTGGTCAACCTTATTATTCACCTTCAGCTACTGGAGTATATACTGTGGTAGTAACCGACTTTAATACTTGTGCTCAATTTACCAGTAATCCACTCGACTTAGGCTTTGATGTGGACGAAATCATAAATTGTAAAAATTGCGATTAATATTTTCATCTCTTTAGTTTCTTCTGGTTTCGCACTTCTAAATTTCAACCTTTAAAAGAGGGTACCAGAAGATTTTAGAACGATAGCATTACAAAGGTTTATTATTTAACCGGGTATCCTTTTTGGGGGTATCCGGTTTTTTTATTTTAATAAAAAAGGGTCTGCTCCAAGATTTAAATCTTGGAGCAGACCCTTTTACAGTAGTGTCCGAAAGTTTAACGAATGTTACGCTTCCCTACAAAGTCCCTCTCAAAGCTTGTTCTCTTTCAATGGCTTCAAATAAAGCCTTAAAGTTTCCTTTTCCAAAAGAAGTCGCTCCCTTACGTTGAATGATTTCAAAGAACATTGTTGGACGAGGATTGATGGTTTTGGTGAAAATTTGAAGCAAATATCCTTCATCGTCTCTATCCACCAAAATACCCAATTTAGCCAATTCCTTGATGTCCTCATCAATATCTCCGACTCTTGCTTTTAAAGCATCATAATAGGTTTGAGGAACGATTAAAAACTCAACGCCTCTCTCCTTCATTTTAGTAACAGTATCAATAATATCGTCGGTTGCTACTGCAACATGCTGAACACCTGCACCTTCATAAAAATCGAGGTATTCGTCTACCTGAGATTTTTTTAATCCAGGAGCTGGTTCGTTAATAGGGAATTTAATTCGACCATTTCCGTTGCTCATCACTTTACTCATCAAAGCCGTATATTCAGTCGAAATATCGTTGTCGTCAAACGACATAATTTGTTTGAAGCCCATTGCTTCGGCATAGAAATCAACCCATTCGTTCATCTGTCCCATCTCAACATTACCAACCATATGGTCCACAAATTTTAATCCCAAAGAAGAAGGGTTGTAGTGTGTCTCCCACTTTTTATAACCAGGCAAGAAAAGCCCTTTATAGTCTTTGCGCTCAATAAATAAGTGAACGACCTCACCATAAGTATGAATACCCGATTGAATAATGTGTCCGTGTTCGTCGCTAATTTTTTCGGGAGCCAAATACGATTTTGCTCCACGGCTGGTTGCTTCCTCATAGGCTTTGGTCGCATCGTCTACCCAAAGTGCAATGACCTTCACACCGTCACCATGCTTATCAATGTGCTTACCCATTTCAGAACCACTGTGTAAAGGCGAACTCAAAATAATTTTGATTTTCCCTTGTGAAACCACAAAAGACTCATAATCGGTATTGCCTGTTTCTAAACCAGAGTAGGCAAAAGATTCAAAGCCCATTGACGCCTTCAAATAGTATGCCGACTGTTTGGCGTTGCTGCTGTAAATATGAACGTAATCGGTTCCATTAATGGGCATAAATTCTTCTAGCGTAGAATCAGCTGGGTTTTCTTTGGTTAAATAATCCATGGTTGTATTTAATTTTATTGAGTGAAAATTTAGATGCTTTCTGCAATAGCAAAATTACAATAACATACCGTTTGGTACAAAAAAAAACTGTTATTAGGTCTAATTATAGAATAATATTACTTTTTTTAGTAAAATTCATAATAATATACTATTTAGATGCTTATTTTTACCCATTTATAGAATAATAATCCTCACTATTAGACATTTAGACGCTAGATGTGAGATGTGAGATATGAGATGTGAGATATGAGATGTGAGATTTTCATGTTCAATCAAATCGCTAAAAACCCTTGGGTTTTTAGCGAAATTGAGTCTCAAGTCTCACATCTCACATCTCAAATCTTATGTCCAGTAGTAGAATAATAATCCTTTTATGAACACCAATAAAGCTTTAGACAGTACTGATTTAGCCATTTTACGCATCATTCAAATTGACAATCGTAAAACGATAAAGGACATTGCAGCTGAGTTAAATCTATCGACCACACCCATTTTTGAGCGGTTAAAGAAATTGGAAAAGGCGGGTTATGTCAAAAAAAATGTAGCCATTTTAGATGCCAATAAACTAAACCTAAAACTAACGGCGTTTATTCGGATTTCTGTATCGGACCATAAAAAAGAAGCCATAGAGCTATTCGTCAACCAAGTGGTTGGGTTTCCTGAAGTCCTAGAGTGTCATCATACATCGGGCGACGCTGATTTTTTGGTAAAGGTGGTGTTGAAAAACATAGAGGAGTACAATACTTTTTTATTAAATAAAATGGCGGCCGTTTCCAACATCGCCAAAATTGAATCCAGCTTCGTATTGTCAACAGGGAAGGATACCGTTGCACTGCCAATTTGAATCACCTCGAACTTTCTACATCTCGAACGCTCGAACTTCTTTTATTTCTTTATAATCAAACTTTCCTTGACCTTAGAAAATGCTGTTTTATCCACAAACAGTAGACTGAAAATAAGCATTAACAAGAAACCAAAATAAGGGAAATTGATGATGTTGTAAACGTGGTTTAACACAAAAAGAACAGACTCGCTATTAGAACCTACTTCAAATTTATTGTAATTTCTTCCATACTGCAAACCCAAGGTAATCCACAGCTTAAAGTAAACGAACAGTTCCAAAAAGAGTATTCCTGAAATAAACAATGCGAGTTTGTTTTTCCAATTGGCAGGAAGCGCAACGACCAATGCTAAAAAGAAGGCAAGCAACATGCCCAAACTCAACCAACTATTAACAGCAAATTTGGTGGGATAAATAAAAGCCGATTTCTTTTTTTCTAGCTTGGCTTTTTTCTTAATACGCTCTATTTGTTGCTTGCTTTTTAAAGTTACCAACACATCATCGGACTTAAACAAAGCCTTGTCTTCTTTTTCGGTAATGTCTGAAAAGCTGACCAATCCTCCATTTTTATAGTCGGCAAAAGCAGTGTTGCCCAAAGACTTTACGTGGCTTTGAATTCCTTTTTTTAGTCCAGTAAAATTTGCCAAAATGAGTACCAAAAAATAGACGCCCACAAAAATAAGGAGCCTCTTCAACATCCAGTTAGACTTCATAATTAAGCAATTTTTTGTTTGTTGATCCACACCACCCATTGATAGATAATGACCAAAGGAACAATGATGAAGATAATCTGCCAGATGTTGACATGCATAATATCGAATAGGCTGGGAATGTGTACACCAATAAAATAAAGACTGATGATTCTAATAAAATTTAGAAATACCAAACAAGCAAATCCAATCGCCAATCCTTTGATGCGATTGCTCCATGTAGTTGGGTAAACCAAAATGGCGAACAGCAAAATAGCCATTCCCTCAATACCATCACAGCCTGTTTTAATGCTGATGGCAAAGTTCATATCACCAATAGAATCATTCATAATCATAACTGGAAACTGAGCCAATTGCAATACGAAACCAGTCGCTTTGGCATATAAGGACGTAACAGGTTGAATGACATTTTCTTGAAAGAATTGAGTCGCCCAAATCATATAAAAAACAGCCATTAATGCGCTGAATTTAAAAATAATGGCATTTAATGGATGGGAGAAAAAGTGGGTGATTTTAGCCTTAATGGAGGAGAAGAACGATTGTTTGCTGCTTGATTCAATCGTTTTAACAGCAGGTTTTTTTTTACTTAATTGCTTCTTTTTATTTTTCATAAAAGCTTTTTTAAAAAAAAAGACCACTCTAATAAAAGAGCGGCCTAGTATTTCATATTTGAATGCTATAATTAAGCATTCTCCGTTTTATTCGATAAAATAAGCAAATGTAATAAGTAAGCAAAAATTGGTCCAGCAGCAGCCAAACCTAATACATCAGCAGGAGTGAAGAATCCGTATACTACAATGGCAAAAACAGCCGTACACAAAATCAATCCTAAAGTAATATTCATTGCTTTCTTAAAAGCAGCACCATCGAAAGGATAGCTGCTTGCTTGTTTCCAATTGAAGTAAGTCGTTCCACTTTTGTTCATTCCAGCAAAACCAGTTTTACCAGCCAATACACTGACACTAACAAAATTAACCAATAATAAAGTTAATAAAATTAAGCCCCATTGAGATAAAGTAGGAACGTTCTCCATGCTTGAAGCCATAATGTCTCTACCACGAACACTATCGCCTCTGATTGCACCACCTGGGCAATTTGCCGTATGGATGTTGGCATAGACTTCGTTGTTTCTAAACATCACCGACTCAGCAGAAGTAAACGGCGTTGAACTGTTTTCTGTCCAGTAACCATAAGCAGCAGTATTGTTAAAGTTGGCAAAAGATGGACCCAAGTCAAAAATAACACCACCATTAGAACCAGCAGCAGCATTGTGGAAGTGAGCAGCAGCAATCGCCTCATCCATTCCACAAGTCACCATCATATAGTGTGCATTGGATTGGTTTCTGTCAATGGTTACCATACCTACACCAGTACCAGCACAAGTAGAAGGAGGAACTTCGCTATCGGCACTAAAAACATAAGAGTAGTTTTCTCTAGCCAATTTGTAAACCTGTCCTCTAATTTCACCACCAGGATTTGCCGCAGTATGGATGTTCCAATAGTAGCTACCATTCAAAAATGCATTTAAAGAAGCAATGTCATTCAATGGCAAAGTACCAATGATTTCAGTACCCGTAGCAGTAATCAATGAACCCAAATCGTAAACAACGCCACCATTGCTGCCAAACTCACCTTCGTGAATGTGTGCAGCTGTAATAGGACCGCTTAAACCATCTGCAATTAGGTGGAAAGTCAAAGTAGACAAATCGTGGCTCACATTTACGGTACCTAAACCAAAAGCCGAAGTCGTAACAGGAGGAACTTCTTGAGCACCCGTAGCATAGGCATCAAATGTCAAGGCAGATTGTAAGCTCAATTGTGCTCTGATTTCACCACCAGGATTTGCCGCAGTATGTACGTTTACATAAACATTACCAGCAGCAATATCAGCAGCGTATGCAGAAGGGTCTACAACAGCACCAACGATAGACTGACCAGAAATAAAAGAAGTCAAATTTTCTATAACAGGACCATTAGAACCAGCAGCTCCTGCATGTAAGTGAGCACCTGTAATAGGACCACTCAAGCCAGTTGTTGCAACATTGATCTCTAACTCATAACCAGCTTTTGAGATATTGAAACTTCCCCAGCCCAATGCATCTGTCGTTACTGCAGGAACTTCGTTGCTGCCATTTAAGTAAGCAGTGTAACGAAAGTCTGTCTCCAATAAAATTTGTGCTCTAACTTCACCACCTGGATTGGCAGCAGTATGTACGTTTAGGTAATAAGCACCCGAAAGAAACTTCGCTCTTTCATCGGCAGTAAAACCTGTCAAAGTTGTTTCAACAATACAGCCATCAACAAAATCGGTTAGATTGAAAACAACAGGACCATTGGTTCCAGCAGCTCCTTCGTGTACGTGGATTCCTGTAATAGGACCCGTCAAGTCAGCAGCAGAAACTTGCACCAAAATGCTCTGCTTGTCCAAGCTTAGAGTAAAAATACCCAACCCTTGTGCAGAACCCGATACCGCAGGAACTTCTTGAGCGCCCGTCATTCTTGCAGTCATTTGTAAACTACCAGAAAGATGATCTGCCATTAGTGAAGGCTGTGTAAATGCCATCAATACCAACAACAGAATGGCATTCATAAATTTTTTCATAAAATTATATTTTTAAGTGAATCTAAAATATTTTATTTAACACCAAAAATACAAAAAGCTTTGTGATAATTATAATCTTTCATTAAAAGATTGATTTGTAAGTGATTATAAAAAAAAGGTACATACGAAATAAAAAGAGAATTGGATTTATTTAAGTTGATTTAGAGCGAAAAAAATGGCGAAAATTAGCTTCTAATTGGAAAAACAAACTTTTTATTAAAATTTTAAGAAGGATGCTTAATTATAAAAAAATCATATAGTAGTTTTGTACCCCATTTTATAGATTTAAGACACTAAATTTTAAGATGTTGGTTATTAGACTTAAGTATAAAAGCAGAAAACAAAATCTTAACAACAAGCTCTTAAACATTGACAAATCTCAAATTTTGCGTCTATAGCAACTCTATTTGATTTTAGAAAATTTCCTGATTATAACGGATTGCGTTGATAGTTGAGTTTAAAGCTAAAATTGCACATTTTTGTCCCAAATCGTACCCCTCGGCTACGCTCGGGGTACGGAAATCCGAGTCCCAAGCGTAGCCGAGGGGCGGTTTTTCATCAACGCAATCCGTTATAATTAGAAAATTTCACAATGAAAGAATGTCGCCAAACATTACACATTATGTGTATATTCTCATTTGATTTTTTAATTTTCATTTAGGCTTGCCAACTGCCTAGTACTTTAACCACTTACACATTATGTTTCAAAAGTTATTCAACTTCTCTATTTTATTGGTTGGTTTATTATTCTGTTTACCCAATTATGGTCAGCGCCTCCCTGAACAAATGCAGCTTTCGGACGATGGACATCGCCTAACAACAGGTGGCGTACCCTCTGAGAATTTTTACGATGAATCTGAAATTCCAATCGTTTACCTACAATTTGACCAAAATAATTTCTGGCAGCAATTAGAAAACAACTATCAGAGTAAAACCACCATCGTGGCTACCTTAACTTATAATGGTGAGGTGCTAGACAGCATAGGTGTTCGCTACAAAGGGCAAACCTCTTATAATCAAAATACGTCTGATAAAAAATCAATGGCAATCAGTCTTGACGAACACATTGCTGGTCAGGACATAGATGGCTACAACACATTAAATCTCCAATGTGGTTGGTTGGACCCTTCTTATATTAGAGAAGTCCTCTATCTAAACACCAATAGAGAACACATTCCAGCCGCAAAAGGAAATTTCGTTCGATTGTTTGTCAATGGCGAAGACCGAGGAATTTATGGAAACGTGCAACAACTGAATAAAGATTTTTTAAAAGAATGGTTTGTAACCAATGATGGAACACTTTGGCGTTGTGAAAGTACAGCAGGCTTTGGTCCTGGTGGACCTGGTGGAGGCGGTCCTGGCGGTGGACCTGGGGCCATGTTTGGTGCAGGAGTTTCTTCTATCAATTATTTGGGAACAGACACCACTGAATACGAAGACGCCTATACGCTTAAGTCAACTTCTTCGGACGATCCTTGGACGCCTCTTATGGTCGCGACAGATGTGTTGGAAAATACGCCAAATGATGAATTGGCAGAAGCCCTAAAAGGACAAATCAATGTAGATAGAACGCTTTGGTTTTTGGCGCACGAAATTATGTTTGCCGACGACGATGGTTATGTTTTTAAAGGTGGCATGGATTATTTTTTATACTGGGAACCAGAAACCAACGAATTGGTTCCGCTCGAATACGATGGCAATACTTGTATGGAATCGAAGAACGAAGATTGGGATGTGTTTTTCAGACAAAACAATACAAATTATCCACTTTGTAATCGCTTGTTTAAGGTGCCCGCTTTGCGTCAACGATATTTGGCTCACGTAAGAACGATGCTGGAAGAGCAGTTCAATCCCAATGTGATGAATGCTAAAATTGATGCTTATAAGTTTTTATTAGAGGAAGAAATTGCTAATGACCCATATTCAATTTATGGATACAATGCGTTTGTAAGTGGCTTAGACGAACTAAAAGAGTTTGTGCAAGCGCGCTATGATTTTTATTACGACAATCCAGGAGTCAGTCGCCCAGATTTGACCATTGATGAAGTGAATTTTTTGACCAATGAGGTAGTGAATCAAACTCCTTTGGCTGGTGAAATGGTTACGATTAGTGCCAATATTAGTGGAACGCCTACAATTGGAACCGTGCGTTTGCATTATGCAACAGGTTTTGTAGGTTCGTTTACTACTTTAGAGATGACGGAAAATGGCGGAAGATATGAAGCCCAAATTCCTGCTCAGCCTGCGGGCACTTATGTTCGCT
>Ga0114956_1003646_pt1 | contig 11880 bp, 8 predicted proteins | sample MaitaG_FD_87304 | JGI IMG/M metagenome (GOLD analysis project Ga0114956, IMG submission 87304) | Marine algal microbial communities from Maine, USA - Maine_Asex2 metaG | ecosystem: Host-associated > Algae > Red algae > Unclassified | place: Maine, USA | collected 2015-01-05 | reverse complement strand
GCCGAGCGTTTACCTCAGAAATAGCCCGGCTGTTTCTGGCATGGATGGTCGTCATACTATGGATTGGTCTGTTTGCGTTTTTAACCAAGACCGGCGAAATTGTATCGCGACGTTGGTTTGGTGCTTCAATGCTATCAGCGTTTCTGGCATTGACAGCACTTCGTTTTGTCGCGAGGCACATACTAATGCAGTTGCGCGAACGCGGCTTAAATTGGCGTTCGGTATTGATTGTTGGCACGGGTCCGCTGGCATTACAAACCATTGCATCGCTGGATGAGAACAACTGGACCGGCATGAAAGTCGTCGGAGTAGTCGCAAAAGACGAATCGGAATCCAATGAAAAAGTGGCGGGTTACGACGTTGTTGCCACTTGTAGTAATGTCCATACCTATATCGAAGCCCAACGGGAAAAGCGAAATCCGGTTGACCAGATCTGGATAGCGCTGCCGTTGAAACACGAAACTGCGATTGGTCAGATTGTTGATAATTTGAAGGACAGCTCTACCAATGTTTGTATTATTCCTGATTTGCTTGGGTCTCAGTTAATGAATGGTGCGTTTGATCAGGTGGGTGGCATTCCACTTATCAGTCTGACCAATGTACGCATTACAAGCGTAGGCGAAGCGGTAAAAAGACTGTTTGATGTTGCTGCAGCAACTATTGGCGTCATTGTGTTATCGCCCCTGTATCTTATTATTGCTGTTCTGATAAAGCTTGAGTCACGAGGGGCGGTTTTTTTCAAGCAAAAGCGCTACGGGCTTGATGGACGAGTATTTTTAGTGTGGAAGTTTCGCAGCATGACTACCACTGAGGATGGTGACAAGGTTACCCAAGCGGTGGCAGGCGATGCAAGAATCACGCGTGTGGGTCGTTATCTCAGACGAACTTCTCTCGATGAAATACCACAGCTTTTTAATGTCATCGGCGGCACAATGTCACTTGTTGGTCCTCGACCTCATGCGGTTGTTCACAACGAGGAATATCGGCGGAAAATTACCGGGTACATGATGAGACATAAAATCAAGCCAGGCATAACCGGCTGGGCCCAAGTTAATGGGTGGCGTGGTGAAACCGACACGTTGGAAAAAATGGAAAAAAGAGTTGAGTACGATTTAGAGTATATGAAAAACTGGTCTCCCTGGTTTGATATCAAGATTTTAGCTTTGACAGTGGTTCGTGGGTTTGTAAACAAGAATGCGTACTGAGAGCCAGAGTTCCAGCGGAAAGCGCCGTCGCGGTAAATCCAAGCGTTCGACTGGCAGTGAAACAAATCGAAAAGCGCCAGGCAGTTTTGTGCGCCGCTTCAAATCCGCATTCAGAATAGTACCGCGCGTTTTTAGGTCAGCTTGGTTCCCGTCGGCCACATTGCTGATTTTCTTATTTGTAAATTCAATTAGCTTCGCACTTTTGCTCGACCCATTGGGTGGTGGTAACGCAATCTCATTCACACAGCTTGGAGCCGATATGGTCGGTGGTCTTGGCACCTCAGAAGCTGTCGATGTAGTCGACTATCAAGCCGAATTCAATAAATTACTTTATCTTGCAAGTCTTTTGATGCTGTTATTTCAGTTTCGATTGATCGTTGATTTTTTGCGGAAAAACGTGCATCTGGTTCTTGCTTTGCTTGTGATTGGCGCTGGTGCGGTGCACAGCTTGGATAGTGGTCGTGTGATCATTAATCTGGTACAGCTCACATCCGGCTTATTACTGGCGTTAACTTACGCTTTAACACGCGAAGCGGATCCCAACCGTTATATTAAATTTTGTATCATTTGTATCGTTCCGCTATTGCTCATTCATTTAGGCAGTTTTTGGTTGTTTTTCGCAAGTGAGCTTGATGTGTTTAAATTCTGGGCTGGTGAGGCTCGCTACGGCGGTTTTCCCGGTAATCCGAATACCGCAGGTGCTCAAGCTGTATTAGGTATCTGGTTTGCGCTTTACCTGTTGTTACAGAAAACATCAAAAAAAGTGATATTTTTTGGCCTGTTCTCACTGCTTATATTTTGCTTCTCACTTTCAACAACAGGTAGCGGAACGTCAACAATCGCCGCAGCCGTTGTTGTTTTAACTATGATTTTCTTGAAATTCTTCACTTTGTTTAGAGCTGGCGGCCGCGTTATTTATAGTTTGAGTTCCGTACTAGTTGGACTGGTCGTTTTCTTTTTCATGATGCTCATAGGTTTTAAAGAGTTAAAGAGTTCGCTTTTCGAAAATCTAGGCAAAGACGATTCGTTAACTGGACGTACAGAAATTTGGGAAGTAGGGATAGCGGCATTTAAAGAGAAACCACTGTTTGGATGGTCTCTAGATTTGAACGCATCGGTATTTGACAATCTTCGTTTCTCGTTACCTTCCTTTGTTGAACATTTTCACAACGGCTATATAGAAACTTTGGTTTCAGGTGGTATTTTATTGGGTCTTTTTGTACTTTATAATTTTTGGCGCTTTATCGTCTACTATTGGAAAAGCCTGAGTGAGGACAGCATTGCTTATGGGATGATTGGTGGGCTGATCATTCTGTTAATCATGAACTACTCCGAGTATTCAATACTTAGACCTCGAAGTGTCATATACCAACTGTATCTGATGAGTTTCTGTTTGATTGCCACGACCGTACATTCCTCGAGCACGCAGGCTGCAGGCTCAAACGAACGCAAAGTTCGTCGAGTACGCAGAAAACCAGCAATGCGCTTTAATTGATCTTGTTGAGAAGTTTCGCCGAGTAAGCAGGAGAGTCTGCAACCGGCTTTAATTGGTCTCATTGAGAAGCGATAAAAGAAAAAGCATGGGCTGTATACGGACTCGCCTGAGCAAATACCTACCAATACTCAGAAGTCCGTTACTGTACTTTGGATATGCGACGCGAGTCGTTCTCACTAAATATTTCTTTTTCTTATTCAGCCAATCGGTTGCCTCGAAACACACTTACTTTTTGGTTGTGTGAATAATACCCATATCGATAATGCAACCTTGTGCTATAAAATGTACTTAGAGTGTATAATTTGACGGTGTTCACGGTTTGAACAGTTTTGACACCCCAATCTGTACTTTTAGGCCGAGAATTGGTCGTTTAATAAATGCATGGGAACATTGCAGGAAGTGCGTGTTAAGTAAATGGTCATGGAAAAATTAAGCAACAATAAAGATACCACCAGTGTAGATGTTGCTGATGGGCAAAGTGACCTGTCATTAAAATTGGAGCTTGATAAGGCTGATCAATTTTCGCGCAGTGCCGACTTGCAAGCTCGTGCCCATCGCAACATACCGGGTGGGTGTCACACGTATGCCAAAGGTGACGATCAATACCCCGCGTCGGCTCCAGCATTTATTGAACGTGGTTTGGGGTGCCATGTCTGGGATGTCGAAGGGCGCGAATACATAGAATATGCGCTGGGCCTGAGATCGACCACATTGGGCCATTGCTGGCCATCCGTGACCGAAGCTGTTTCTCGCGTTCTCAGCCTTGGCAACAATTTTAATCGCCCACATGAACTTGAAGTTCAGTGTGCAGAAAAATTTCTGGAACTCATTCCTTATGCCGACATGGTGAAATTCACCAAAGACGGCTCAAGCGTGATGACAGCTGCAGTAAAATTAGCTAGAGCTAAAACTGGGCGAACCCATATAGCGTTGTGCTCCGATAGCCCGTTTTTGTCTTACGACGATTGGTTTATGGGCAAGACCGACGTGGGCGCTGGTATCCCCGATTCGATTCGAAACTTATCTCTCTCTTTTGACTATAACGATATTGACTCGTTACGCGCGCTTTTCGAACAACATCCTAACTCAATCGCCTGTGTTGCAATGGAGCCGGAGCGACTGGTAAAGCCCATCGATGGTTATTTGGAAGCCGTTAGAGCGCTATGTGATGAACAAGGTGCTCTGCTGATATTCGATGAAACACTCACCGGTTTTCGTTGGCACCTCCATGGGGCGCAACACCTCTATGGTGTCAAGCCTGACTTATCTTGTTTTGGCAAAGCAATGGCGAATGGTTTTGCGCTGTCCGCCTTGGCAGGCAAGCGTGATGTCATGGAGCTGGGTGGTTTAAAGCAAGTAGACGCTGATAGAGTCTTTTTACTATCGACAACACATGGAGCGGAATCGGTCGGTTTAGCGGCTGGGTTGGAAACCATGAGCGTCTACCAGAGCGAACCGGTGATTGAACACTTACATACAATAGGTGCTTTAATAAAAACAGAGTTTGAGGCTGCAGCAGCTGATGCTGGCGTATCAGAATGCGTCAAAATTTTCGGACGAGATTGCAGTTTGCTATTTTCCACCGTTGATGAGTCAGGTAAACCTTCACAGCTACTTCGCACATTGTTTCTTCAAGAGCTTTGCGCCGGTGGCGTGTTAGCACCGAGTTTGTATACTAGCTTTTCTCATACTGAACAGGATGTTCAAATTACGATCGACGCGGTATCACGCGCATGCAAAGTGTATCGGCAAGCGTTGGATAAAGGAGTAGAGCCGTATTTGAAAGGTCCTCCAAGCCAATCAGTTTATCGAAAGCGAAACTAACAGCTCGTGGATTTTTAGGTGTCAGATGAATTTTGTGATGTCTTATTTTTAAGTATGCGTAACCATTTGCGCAAGCGTGACGTACAGCGGGATAACTTTTCAGTAGTTGAAATAGTATCTACATTCATTTTTTGTTTTAGATAAAAATTAATTATTTGGTAACCCATGACAACGAAAAAAAGCCAGGACACCTCGCCAATGGGCGACGAAAATAAACCATTGGTCGACTCCGCCAATGATGCTTACCACGTTAGTTTAGCGTCATCCACAAGTGCTGCTATGGGGTGTCGCTTTTGTGGTTCAGATTTAGAGCATCTTATGGTCAATTTAGGTCTTTCACCGTTGTGTGAGAACTTCATTAGCATTGACAAGCTCAATCAACCTGAGTCGTTTCAGCCACTTGAAGTGCTGGTTTGCTCAAACTGTTGGTTGGCGCAGTCACGCGACTACGTTTCCAATGAAGCAATATTTGATAACGACTACGGTTATTTTTCCTCTTACTCAACGAGCTGGTTGTCTCATTCGAAACGCTACGTTGATATGGCGGAAAAACGATTTTCGCTCGACAAAGACAGCTATGTAGTCGAAATCGCAAGCAATGACGGTTACCTTCTGAAAAATTTTGTGGAAAAAGGGATTCCGTGTATCGGCATTGACCCGGCTGCTAATGTTGCGAAAGCCGCAGAATTGGTAGGGGTTAAAACACGCGTTGAATTTTTTACAGAAGATCTGGCCACGCAAATGCAACAGAAGGGTGATAGCGCAGACCTAATAATCGGAAATAACGTCATTGCGCATACCCCTTATGTTAACGATTTTTTTACGGGTATCTCTGTTCTGTTAAAACCTTCAGGGGTAGCTACATTTGAATTTCCGCATTTACTCAACTTAATTGAGCTTTGCCAGTTCGATACTATCTACCACGAGCACTATTCCTATTACTCGTTATACACCATATGCCGTATGTTTGAATCTGTGGGTATGCAGGTTATTGATGTGGAAAAGATTGGGACTGCTGGTGGATCACTGAGGGTATTTGTTGAGCACGAGGCTAAAGGTAGTAGTCCGGCCTTAATGGTCGAGCAGATTTTAAAAGAAGAGCTCGACGCTGGCTTGCAGAGCCTGTCAACCTACAGAGAGTTTGGTTCACGTGTATCGGAACTTAAAAATGAATTATTAACGCTGTTGATTCAACTTAAAAGAGATGGCAAACGGGTGATGGGCTACGGCGCACCGGGTAAGGGTAATACGCTGTTGAACTATTGCGGCATAAAGACCGATTTACTGCCTTGCACCGTTGATCGTAGCTTGCATAAGCATGGGCGATACTGCCCCGGTTCGCGAATACCGATTTACCCTACGGAGCACGTAGAGAAATTAAAACCTGACTACATTTTGATTTTGCCTTGGAATCTAAAAGACGAAATTATGGACCAGCTTTCTTACGCCCGTGAATGGGGTGCAAAGTTTATCGTGCCTATTCCACACCCTGAAATTCTTGATTAAAAGGCTCGCTTGCGTGACGAACTGCAATGAGCAGTTCGTGTTCCACCAGTATTATCGCTGCATCGTGAAGTTCGAGAATAGGTATCTTAGAAACCGTGGATATGTCAGAAAGCGAATGAGTGCCGTCAGACTGATTCAGCATCCAAAGTAAGGCCATTTGGAATCGGCCTGGGTCAACATTCGCACCAAATGCGCTATACAAACCTCTGCGACCCAATTGCGGTTCTGCGTATGGTGACAAATTTTGATAGACCATATCGATATCTATCGCGTCGGCTATCCCCTTAAGCAATTCAAGAGATTCCTCCAGATTACTTGCGCTGACAAAGTCCATATTGTCGTCACTGGTATGATATTCGGGAAACGTCCCATGTACGGCGCGTGTGAGGCGGCCGATGGGTAAGTTAAAACCAGGCGAACAGTATTGCCTTTCGTCGTATCCGTAAGGTGAGAACGGTAGCGTAGCGTGATAATCTGGCACTGCTTGCTCTAACACCTGTTGAACGAGCCTATCAATCCAACCGTTGCCGGCCCGGGTTTTTTTCCAGTTGAAACTGCTGGAATCACCTAATCCTGTTAACACCAACCCGCCCACAATTGTCGACACGGTGTTCTGATTTTGTGAGAGCCAGCTGATCGCGCCGATCGTACCCGGAACAAATACAAATCGCCAAGTCAAGCTAGGCTTGTTCTTGCCAATATAATTTGCCAAGGCGGCCGCTAGCACCATGCCAGAAAGATTGTCGTTGGCGAGTTGTGGATGGCAAATGTGTGTGCTGATCAATATTTCACTTGGGCTTTCGCCAGGCACGCAGATTTCGCCATAGTTAAGCACACCGGGTGTTCGCTTAGCATCGATTCGCACGTGGAAGGGGCCATCGCCTAACTGTTGTAATTCGTTGTGGCTTAGGCAAAACCCCCATTGCTCGGCGTAATAGGTAGTTCGATAGGGGACACTATGTGGTGTTTCAGGGAGGCTGTGCAAGTGCGGTAGCAGTTCTTCGCGACTCATTATTTGGTCGACTGCTACGCTAAAGTTTACAACGTGTAAATTAGAACTTTCGCTATCGAGAACAATTGTGCCTTTCCCATCCTCAATCCACGCACGTTTGAAATGCCATTCCTCAGGCACCGTCCAATCGAGCACATCGGAGCCACTTTTGACTTCATGGACTACTAGAGGGGCAATGGCCTGTAGTTTTTCTAATGACTTGCGAACACCGGGTCCTGTAATGCTGCGCATGATTGGAAATAAATCATCCATGATCTGCAGCAAATTATTTCCATTCCAAACTGTTTCGTTATGCATTGGCATTGTGCTCTGTCGACGTTCGCGAAATATTTTATCGCCTAGTTTATTGATTGTTTTTTATACCAGGAAATTTTTCGGCAAAGTAGGATAGGGAGACCGCTGCAACACAACCAAACACCGTACCTGCGCTGTTTAACACCAGATCTTGAATGCTCGAAATTCTTGATGGGATCATAGCTTGGGCTGTCTCTATACCGAGGCTCAGAGTTACACCGGCGAAACAAGTCGCACACGCAATCAATACGATGCGTTTTCGATCATAGAACGTGTACATCAGCAGAAAGCCAAATGGCATAAAACCTAAAAAATTTAATAAGCGATCGGCTGACAAATTGAGTGATAACTGATCTTCATAACTTGCTTCAGATAACCAATCGAAGCTCGATACAGTCCACGCTGATTCCAGGTGTAAATTGATTTCGCTGTCTGATAAATTTTTTAATAGTTGATTGTTTTCAAGATACGGTGTTTGAAACTGGTAGTGCAGCAAATTTTTTGAATTAGCCTTTGAAAGCTGGTTGTTTGCGTCTACTTCCGAGTTGTTAACGTTTGGGTTTTGCTCCGTTTGAATTGACAGTTCAAACTCGTCAAGAGCACCCGACCATCCGTGTGTGCGTTGTAGCGCATTCCCTAACGTTACAACAAATGGATTGGAAGATGTCATCCAGCTGATATTGCTGTCGGAATCCATTATTAGATCATTTAATTCAATAGTTGCCATCTCTCGTGAAAAATGCAGCACTAACTTGTTTTGCGGCAAGATTGTCTGCGGTAGTTTAAAAATAAGGTTGGGGGAACCTGTGGCGTTTCGATAATCATTCCCTCGCAGTGCAAGAATTGAATTTTCCCATTGACCAATGCTTATCTGTTGGGAGGCGTCGCCTGATGATAATGTGGCTAATAGTTGAAAAGTATTGTGGTTGTAATCTGCAAATTTTGAAATAACGAGGCTCATTGAAACACTGAGCGGAGTATTCTCTGTCTCTGCTTGTTTTTGATTTGACTTATTGTTGACAAAAAGCGGCTCTGGTTTGAATATATCGATATCTATGGGGTCAGTTCTGACCAAAGAGTATTTAGTAAACTCCAGGCCACCCTCAGGCAATATGGAGGCTACATGCTGCCTATTAAAATCTTTTGGAGTTAAACCACTGTAGAGAATGATCAGCAAGACCAATGTTAGTGAAGTTATGTGAAGTAGTCTCGTCATATTGGAGCCACATTATCGATGGGTTCCATAACTAGTAGTTTAGGGCCGATTTTACTCCATCGACAAATCGATCGACCATATTCTCTAGACTGATTTCATCAGCTGTTTCTCGAGATCTTGTCTCAATCATTTCTCTTCTCTTTTCATCTTGCAGCAGTGAAATAACCTCCTGTGAATAATCATCAACAGAATGTGTCGTCATGATGCCGTTTTCCCCATTCTTTATGTATGAAACCTCCGGGCTGTGAAAATTCGCTTCCATAGTGACAAACACTTTTCCTGCAGAAAATGCATCCACCACATTAAGTCCTACAAGACCAGGATTTAGAATTACGTGACAAGCTGAGTATGCTTTGCTTTTTTGTTCGCCTTTTTGCATTCCTAAAAAGTGTATCCACTCGTATTCTTGGCTAGCCTTTTCAAATAGTGGTGCATCCGACCCGGCGCCAATAACAATAAGATGGAAATTATCTATCGATTGCCTGATTCGAAGGACACATTCGATTAATTCCTCGGGTCTTTTAAGTGGGTAAATCGATCCACAAAACAGTCCTACGCAGGCGTTCTGTGAAATTCCAAGCTGTGCTAGAAATTCATTTTTCTTTGATGGAGTGACCTCTTGCAGAGCTGATCTGAATTTTTTTGAATCTATAGTGTTGTTGAAAACGGTGATTTTATTCTCTGGATAATCTGCGCTAATTAAAGCGTTGCGTGACAAATCTGTATAGGCAAAATACCAATCAGACTGATGTACCAGCTTGCGCTTTAACCGTTCCCGCATACCATCGAGATTGTTGCTTTGAAAATTTTGCCCATGACCCCAAAAGGCGAATTTCATTTTTAGTAGTGGTCGAAACAACTGAAAAAAATAATTGATCAGTAATCGGTTTTCATGCATCGCGATGACAAGATCAGATTTTACTGTCGAAAGAGGGGGCAGCTGTAACATCACCTCCTTGCCGCTGATGGTAATAACTTTGGAAGTAATCTCTTTACCCCAGAGCAACCGCTCAGAGTCTTTGCGCCTTAAGGACTCATCCGAAGGTTTACCGTAGTAAACATTAAGCGCTATGTCGTTCTCGCTTAGCTTTTCTCTTAATAGATTAAGAAAATCTATCCGATAGTGAAACATGCGAAACAAAATGATGGATACATTGAATTTAGATTCCATAGCTTTTTCGTTATGAATGCCTACTGTTTATGTTTGGAACAACTGCGCGGAGGTCTGATTTCATGAGCTCTGATTATAGGCCGAAAGACGGAACGACTTCCGTGTCAAGGTTGGACTTCTGAAGATGTCGGGCTATGCAGATAACCCTTCCATTGCCCGCGCCAGTATATCAATTGTTTATAGGGTTGCCTATCACGATAAACTGCCTTTAATTGATGTTCAGAGGTCGTTTAGATCGGAACAACCTAGCTTGGATTGGATGAATCGCGGTACGGCGATAATGCAGTATAATATAGAGATTTGGCGACAGATATGCTCATGAGTGGAGTTCGTTTTGTTGCATCCTTGGCGCAAACACTGTCCTCTCGTTATTCGCTCTAGCGTGCGACCGGCATCAATAAAATATAATACTCCTCAATTGTGAATATACCTGCAAAGTACAGAATGCTGCTTCCAGGGGCTGATCAGGCTCTTACCAGCTTCGCTAATTTACTCAGTTCAATGGTGGTACTTAAAACTGCTGGCGTTAGCTGGTTTGGAACTTACAGCTTCATCATGGTTATTTGCGTGCTGATTCACAACTCAGCCGCCAGTATCCTGCATGGTCAAATGATGCTTCGGATCTCGGCTTCCAAAACAATAGTGCAAACTCGGTTTTTTCGTGCCACATTTATTATCTTTACGCTAGCTTTTGTTTGCTTTTCCTTTGTGTTGGCAGCGCTTTTTTTTCTTTTCTCTGATCAACTCATGGCGTTCCGGTGGGAACTTCTATTTGCGCTCATATTTGTATATTTTCTTGGTTTGTATGAGTTATTTAAACGTTATCTATACGTTGTTGACGGTCAAATTGAGTCCTTTATTTGCACGTTAATTTATGTTGTTGTGCTGATGGTTGGTTTGGTACTAGTGTATTTTTATAGTAACGAGGCGAATACTGTTGCTGCTGTGTTCGGCCTTTTTGCAGTATCGTATTTAATGGCTGCATTGGCTAACAAGCGCTGTATCAAAGTCTTATTAAACACCCGTTCCCCATCGCTACATCAAACTCGAATATTGATCCATGGTTTTTTTAAGCATGGAAAGTTTGCGTTTCTGGGGCAGTTGGTCACGACCATCCAGAATCAAGGTATAACGTTATTCCTCATGTTCGTTGCAGGCGCAACCGTGGTTGGTTATTTTAGCCTTGCAAGATTGCTTACCGTGCCGGTAGTTGTGTTTAACATGGGGCTCACAAATGGTTTTGCTCCGAAAATACGGGTTAAATTTAAGCAAGCCGGATTAGCTATTGCCAACGCGTATTTAACGAATATCGCTCGGGTAAGCATGCTTTTTTCTTTACTGTTTTTCGCAGTGCTAGCCCTGAGCCATCATTATAACTTCCTAGTTATGCTGTTTCCTGAATATCCAGAGGCCAGCAAATTTCTACTGATTTGGTCTTTCGTAACCTTACTGACAATCTATCGTGGATGGAAGACTCAATTGTTTGTGGTATCGATGGAATTTTATTTTTTGCTAAGATCAGGAGTCATCGCTTTACTTGTCACCGTAGCTGCCGCTCTTATTCTCTACTATTCAACACATAATTTTTACACAGTAGCAATTGCTGTTTTGGTGGGGGAGCTAACGCTGCTAACTATACTGTCTCGCAAAATAGTGTCCAACCTGGCAGAAGAGCACAGTTCTAGTTGACTATTGTTACTTCTGCCTATTACAGTTGACATATACAAATAAACTATGCAGGGAGGCATAACTGAAGGAAAGAATGACTGGTTATGACATGGTTTTTGTTGGCAGTGGTTTTGCCAGCAGTTTCTTTTTGCGCAAGCGGCTTCAAATGTCTCCTGCAACAGCGCGGTTCTTAGTGCTTGAGCGTGGGCCATACTTTCAGCATGCCGACCAAATAGCAGACCGCCGCAATAGTCCCGTCGCAGCACAGTCGACGTTTCGCGTCGATACGCCTGATGGGGCCGAGACGCACAAACGTTGGCAGTTAAATATTGGCTTTGGTGGTAGTTCCAATTGTTGGTGGGGAGGGACACCTCGTATGCTTCCAAGCGATTTTGAGATAATGACACGCTATGGTGTGGGCCGCGATTGGCCAGTCAGCTACGACGATCTTGCGCCGTACTACACTGATGTCGAGCAATTTATGCAAAT
>Ga0114956_1003644_pt1 | contig 11889 bp, 8 predicted proteins | sample MaitaG_FD_87304 | JGI IMG/M metagenome (GOLD analysis project Ga0114956, IMG submission 87304) | Marine algal microbial communities from Maine, USA - Maine_Asex2 metaG | ecosystem: Host-associated > Algae > Red algae > Unclassified | place: Maine, USA | collected 2015-01-05 | reverse complement strand
TGCAGGATTTTTAATAATTAACAATAGAAACGCTGCTACTGGAATAACAATTAAAGCCACTATCCACCAATTCGTTTGTAAAATAGAAGGCTGTAAGAGTAAGGTAACTAACACGCCCACCAATGCGCCGCCTAAATGCGCTTCATGTCCAATATTATCTTTACCTGATTTAATTCCAAAAATAGAAAGTAGAATAAAGACCAAGCCAAATATCCAACTTTTGATGCCATAAGGCAGTAAGATAAGCGAAATCTCTCCTTCAGGAAAAAGAATAATAGAAGAAAGTACCACCCCACTAATCGCCCCAGATGCCCCTACTGCTCTATAATTCCCATGATTTCGATGGATATATAAAGCTAGTAAATTACCCCCAACCAAAGAACAAAAATAGATGAGGATAAATTTTTGAAGCCCCAAAATTTGTTCTAAGGATAGACTAAAAGAGACTAAAGCTATCATATTAAAACCAAAATGTAACCAACTTACATGTAGAAAACCAGAACTAACTAACCTTCTATATTCTTTATTAATTAGTATTTTATCCACATGAAATTCGGAATCTTCAAAATACTTGGTTCTACTAAATCCCATATAAGTAGTGAATCCTGTAAGAATAACGATTATCGTTCCTATAATACTTGACGCATCCATCAAACTTGTTGTTTAGCCCTGAAAAATTACTGTCTAACCAAAGATAGGGAATTCCGAGTAGAAGGGAAAGTGGTAAAATTAAATCAACTTCAATCTCAATCAATAGCTTCTTGTTTCGTTTGATTTTTAGGTAGTTTTAATTCTTTTTCTTTTAAATTAACAAGCATCCACAACCATTGTTTTTGTATAGCTAATTTTCGTTTTAGAATTTCAAGCTCAGTCATAGTTTACTAAGAAGTAGAATTAAAGAGTTGGTCAATATTTTGAGGGATGCTTTTCGAAGGATCAATATCCTCTAGATAAAAAGGAATGCCACCAAGTGCCATATATAATTGAACGATTTGGTAGCGGTCATATACGGCACCGCGAGCTTTTAAAAATGCTTCCGTTTCTTGTAAAGAGAAAGGCTTAAGATGTAGGCGAGTCGTTACTCTATTATGTAAACCCCCATGATTATTAATCAGCTCATTAATCATCCAAGAGGTAGCGGAACCACAAACAATTAATAAAATATCATTTCGATGAAAAGCCCAACTATTCCATAAATGCTCCAAAGCAGAAATGAAATCTGATTTAGGGGTATCTAACCATGGTAATTCATCTATAAAAATAACCTTACGTGCAGATTGGTTGGTTTCTACTCGTTTAATTAATTCTTGGAAGGCATCGAACCAAGTGGAAGTCGTTTTGGAATCTACGGATTTGGCATAAAAACGATTAAGGCTTGCATGAAAATTTGTTAATTGTTTAGATAAGCTTACACTAAATATACCTGTAAAATGAAAGGCATATTTATCCCCAAATATTTCTTTGATGAGGAAGGTCTTTCCAACTCTGCGCCGACCATATACTGCTACAAATTCTGAACGCTTGCCTTTATATAATTGTTGGAGTTTTTTTATCTCCTTTTCTCGACCAAAAACAGTTGTGGGTTTCATAACAATGATTTATAATCAGCTATAAGTACCTAAAAATACATACTTATAGCTGGTTATAAAACTATATTTAGCTATAACTTTATGTTTACGTGTGTTTTTTATCTAAAATAGGAAAATGACAGGCAAATATATTTAACTAGAGCAGTTTTACACACATCCAAGTTGAAGTTCAAAATATGACGTGAGCGAACGTCCCGTTTTGAATTTGAACTTGAGCATGAATTTTCTCCCGTCTTACATTAATAGAGTTGTGTTTTTGGCAGATTCAATTCTTCCAAAACCATTGCCTTTAGCACTTTTATTTCTTCCACATAGTTAACTGCCTCGTTTTCTTTATATGCTAATTCTGATAGAATTTCAAATGAGAAACTAGCGGCTTCCATTTCATTCCAATCCTTTTGCAATTCCTTGTTTCTATGACTCCCAAATTTTAGTTCTGTTTGGTGTCTATTCCATTTGGAAGCGATATTGGTACTGCCATCAATCAATATTTTATTGTTGACGGTGTTTTTAATTTGAAACACGCCCATTACAGGTTTGTGTTGTTTGTAGGCTTGCTTTAATTCTTTTTTATTTTTCATAAATTATTTTTTAGGAGTTCGAGCCATAAGTAGGGGATAACTTGAAGTTATCCCCTACTTAGTATTGACAAAAAAATAACTAGTGCATTTGAGTTTTTCAATTGATTCTTTTTTCCATAGGTTTTCAACCCATTGAAAAAAGAATCAATTGAAAAACGCAAACTTATTTTTTTGTCGTTACTTATCAGAAGGAGCTCGTCTGTCTTTGATTGCTCGCTCTTAAACCCTATTTATTGTCAAACACTTTTTTGCCACCTACATAAGTTGCTAAAACTTCCACCTCCCTTATTTTAACAGGATCAATTTTTCTTAAATCCTCACTTAAGATTACAAAATCTGCTAACTTTCCTTTTTCCAAAGTTCCTTTTATATCCTCTTCAAAAGAAGCGTAAGCAGCATCTTTTGTATAAGCTTTTAAAGCCTGTTCTACGGTAATTTTTTGTTCGGGCACCCAACCATCTGGATTTTTCCCATCTAAAGTTCTTCTAGTAGTAGCCGCATAAATACCTTGTATCGGAGAGGCAGGAGCTACCGCCCAATCACTACCGAAAGCGATAGTCGCATTAGCGGCCAATAAAGACTTAAAAGCATAAGTTGTTTTAATTCTTTCTGCACCAATTACCTCTTCTGCCCATCTGCCATCATCAATCGCGTGATAAGGTTGCATGCTTGCGATGACCCCCAATTCCGCGAATCGTTTTATATCTACAGGGTCTATATGTTGTGCATGTTCTATTCTAAGTCGCCTATCTCTGGCCCCATTTTCTTGAATAATGCGTTCGTAAATATTGAGTAAAGAATGGATAGCCTTGTCGCCAATCGCATGGACCATTACTTGAAACTGCTCTCTATCTGCGGCAGAAATCCATTTATATAAATCCTCCCTACTATAGATAAAAAAACCTTTATCATCGGCTTTATCGGAATATGCATGATGAAAGGCAGCAGTATGAGAACCTAGTGAACCGTCCACAAATCCTTTTAAGCCACCTGTCTTTACCCATTTATCATTTTTGCTACCCATCTTCACCAATTCTTTCCACTTGTATACAGGTTTTATTTGATACACCCGAACGGCTAAATTGCCAGCGTTTTTTAACTTATTGGCAATGGCATAACTTTCTAAGCTATCTACATCATGCACAGAAGTAACACCATTAGATAGAAAATAATTCATAGCTGCTTTAAAAGATTGCGCTTGTTGTGCAGGATTCATCGTAGGGATTTTCGCCAAGACTAAATCCATCGCATTACTTTTAAGTATGCCTGTTGGAGAACCATCCGCATTTCGAATGATTTTTCCACTAGCAACTTCCGCTGTATTTTTATCGATACCTGCAATCCGTAATGCTGCCGAATTGGCTAATACCATGTGTCCATCTAAGCGATAAAGTACGACAGGATTATCTTTGGTGTGTGCATCAATCCAATCTTTGTTAGGCAGTTCTCCGCCCCATAAAGTATGATCCCAATTACCTTCCAATATCCATTCTCCTGGACCTACTTTTTTAGCATGGTCAGCAATCCGTTTGGTAAATTCTTCTGGAGTGTTAGCATCTCTTAATTCTACACTTAATAAACTACGTCCCCCTGTTAATAAATGCACATGGCTATCAATAAACCCCGGGGTGATAAAACGTCCTTTTGCATCCAATACTTCTGTCGCAGCACTTTTAAAAGTTTGGATGTATTCATTGGTGCCAATGGCTAAAATAGTGTCGGCTGCAATAGCTATTGCTTGTGCTGTTGGTTGCTGCTCATTGCCGGTCCAAATATTGGCATTGTTTAAAATCAGATCTGCTTTGGGTGATTTATCTGCACAGGAAAATAGGAGTATAAGGAACAAGAATAAATAAGGAATGGTGTTGGATTTCATAATACCTGCACCACATACGGCAATCGTTTTGTTGATTTTCATAGAATAAAACTAAAATAATTTCTTTTAATTCCTTCGTTTTATTGTCAAATAAAAAAAAATCTTTAAGAATAGACTTGTTCATCAATAAGAAAGATGTATATGAAATTCATATTTTTTCTTGTAAGGAATTATTTTTTTCAGTGCATAGCCCACGTTACGGACTTAAAAAAATAGTTTCTTAGAAGGAAAAAGATGTTTTCATATACGTGTTTCTTATTGATGAACAAGTCTAATACCTTCACTTTATGGTTTTATCTAAAATAGCGGGTAAAAAGTATATTTTACAGATAGGTTCTTTAGAGGGCATAAATTTGATATGTTTTTTGGTTCTTTGTCAATTTTTGCATGTAGCGGCGACTTTAGTCGCCGACTTATCAGGCTGACCGAGAATACCATGACTTTCAAAGTTTTCAAAACTTGGGTAGTCTAATTCGTTGATAAACAAAACTACCCAAGTCTATTTTGGTCTTAGTTTTTCTCTTGAAAATAGGAGTTATGTTGATATAACGACTATTTTCAAGAGGAAAAATAAGGGCAAAAGAGTCAGCCAAGAGTTAGCGGTTATCTATTTCACGTTCCCTAGTTAGTTACACTAATTTAAAGACCACCCTTACCTCTCTAATTTCTACTCCCTCGGCGAATCGTAACCTGAACAGGCAAACATTTTTTAGGTCCACAACACTCAGCAGGGTTAATCGTCACCATCCGATCTATAGAACAACCATCGCTATTAAATATCCTAATCGTATAGATTTGAGGACTTGCAGGGCTTACTAAAGTACTAGTAATGATTCCGTCACTTGGAATGGCGGTAGCGGTTGTATAAGTGGCACTCCCTGTGTAAGTATTGTTTGCTACAAAATCATACTTCTCGGTTGTAAAACCTGCCAAAGTAATCGTTCCATCACTATTAGGCGGTGCATTGGTGCAGGTTGGATCGGTCGCCGTTGCCGTAACGGTTGGATTGGGGGCAATGATAATTTGCATCGAATCCAAGGGGCGACAAGTCGGGTCGCTAGGGGTAGATTGCCAATAAGCGTACACAAATAAAGTATCATTAGTACTCCCTCCTGAGTGAGCAGGAAGGGTCGGAGTATTCAATTGAGCTGTATCAGAAGTGGAGGTAATAACTTGACCAAAGCTAGTCCCTGCCCCACCCCAAATGCTGGCAGAATCCGCAGGGCTACTAAAGTAACTAATTTGTATCGTATCTGGTGTTGCAGCCCCACTTGTAATACCCACCGAAATAACTGGTAGTGCTTGCCCATCGCACAAGGTTGTATCATTGTTGATGATCGCCATAACTGGACAAGAAGAGGCACATAAAATCCCCATGTCATATCTGTGATTCCCACAACCTACTGAATCTGTTGTTATGCAAATAACAGGTAAGTTGGCCGGCATACTGCCAAGTGTTGTTGTTAAGCTACTTCCATCTACATCAGAATCTATGTTGTCATTTCCATTACTATTGACATCTGCGGTGGTGATGCCCGTATAAATGTCTGAACCTATAGTAAATTGTCCATCAGTAGTATTATATTGTCCATTCCCAAAAACGAGATAGTATTTGGTAGTAAAATCCATACCAGACCAACCTGTATTTGGGGTCGAAATACCTTACTATGTAATTGTAATTAATTTGGACAAGTTTATCCAGACAGTAAAAGTAGTTGGCAGTCAATTTACCCCGTAACGGGAAGTTACGGGGTAAAAGCACGCTATTACGGGGTAAATCCCGTTACCCCGTAATTTCAAAGGCGAAAAGTGTCAACCGACTGGATAAACTTGTCTTAATTTGCTGGTTTTTAGTATTCTGAGGTGTGTTTTCCCTGCCCCCGACCCAAGGGGGGGGAAGAAGATAAGCTCTTGTAATTAACTTGTATGCTGTGTATAAACTAGTTGAATTTTATTAAGCCTCCGTTAAAACCAAAGCATTCATAATTTTGCTATATAAGTCTTGAGGTTTGAAAGGTTTGACAATATAATTGTTCATACCAATAGCCAAACATTTATCAGATTCTTGTTTGGAGGCGTTGGCAGTAAGGGCAATAATAGGCACCTCACTAGAAGCACGAATTCTTTTTGCAGCTTCAATACCATTCATAACAGGCATTTGAATATCCATTAGAATTAGATCATACCCATGTTCTCTAAATTTTTCTACCCCTATCATTCCATTTTCTGCAATGTCTACTTTTACATAATCCGACCAAGTGGTTAATACTTTTTTCGTAGCAATTTGATTGAGGAAGTGATCTTCCACTAATAAAATTTTAATAGGTGCATCAGGTGTTGTTCCTGATGTTAAGGTGACTTGCTTACCTAATTTGATGGGCAATTGAACTTTATAAAAGGTACCTTCTTTTTTGTTACTAGTTACCTCAAAATGGCCTTCTAAAATGGTCGTTAATTTGGAGACCATCGCTATATTTAATAAATCTTTCTGATTGTCTTGAGTGAGATTTTCAGAATAGACTTCCAACATTTTCTCGGCATCTTCAATCTCCTTTAGTTGTTCATTAGAAAGTAGGGTGACAGAATCCGCAATTATAAAATTGAAAAAGGCATTATCTTCTTCTTGCCTAACAATAGCTGTTTGAAAAGATAAGGTCTCTTTGCCTTTACAGTTTTTCAAAGCATTATCCGTTAGGTTATACACAATTTGCGTAATTTTTTGAGGGTCACTATACGCAATACTAGACACCTTTTTAGGCATGTTAAAATCTACCTCCAATTGTGAATTATCTGCTTTGATTTGTATCAAGCGTTTAAGGCTTTGCAAAAAGTCTTTGAGTTTAATTTCTTCCTCTTCTCTATTCACCTGATCCGCCGCTAAGAGAGAGAAATTCAATAGATTATTGACCATAATGGACAAGTCATCTACAGAAGTTTTTAAGTCATTAAGAAATTCTTTTTGCTGTGGATTAAGCCTAGAGTTTTCTAATAAGAAAAGTAAGTTAACAACAGAAGCCAATGGCGTTCTAATGTGAAAACTCATATTCATTAAAGCCTCTTCTTTTACTTTGGATGCTTTAGTGTTGATGTTTTTTTCAATAATGAGTTGCTCAGAAATCTTCCTTTCCGTAATGTCTTGTACGCTACCTATTAAAATGATTCTTTCTGTAATTTCATCATAGAATACTTTAGCATTTAAAGCAACATATCTAATGGTATGATCTTCTTGAACAATTCGATGTTCTATTTTATCTAAGGTGCCGCTTTCTGCAATTTCTTCAAAAAAGACGGTAATTTTTTCTTTGTCATCAATATGAACATAGCTTAAATAATCAGATAAGGTAGGATTAATACTATTGGGGCGAAGCCCAAAAATGTTGAAAATTTCCAATGTCCACTGCATAGAATTATTCACAATATCCATCTCGAAGTTTCCAAAATGAGCCATAGATTGCGCATCTAGAAATCTTTTTTTGCTAATGGATAAATTCTTAGCAGTGTCTTCTAATTTTAAAGTGGTATTATGCCTTTGTAAGGCGTAGCGGATGGAGCGACCCAGTAATTTGCCGTCAAATTGACCTTTTACTAGAAAGTCTTGTGCGCCAGCTTTAATAGATTGATTACCAATAATCTCATTATTTATTTTTGTTATGACAAGAACTGGAAGTTCAGGGACTCTTTCTAGAAAAATCGTTAATGTTTTAAATCCAGTACTGTCTGTAAGGTTTAATTCTAATAACACTATATCTACCGCTCGTTGCTGTGTTATTTCAATGCCACTGTATAATCCTTCTGATGTAATCAAGTTATATCTAACAGAAGAATTCTTTAGCATTTTTTCCATGCTTAGTATATCCGCTGCATTTTCCTCTATTAATAGTATGCAAGTTTTTTTGTTACTGCTCATAAAACCGTAAGTTCGTTTTTTCCAATGTAGATCGAATTGTGTAAGTGTAAGTGTGTAGTCAATCAAAATGAAAATTAAACCCGCTGGCGTTCAACGTGTTGTGATTTTTTGTACATCAATAAATATGCACGACTACTTAAATTCGAGTGGCGGAATTCATTTTGAATATAAGCAGCTTGACTTTATTAAATGTGGATTTTATTTTTTGTAAATGGCTGATTAGCAGCCGTCCTTTCCATCCTTCCTTAATTCAGTCCTCGTACTTACAGGTAGAACCCAATGATTTTGAATAGCATAATAGCAAGCATGAATGCAGAAGCAGCAGTCTATTCAAAGTCATTTGTTCAAATTGAAAACGAACTCAAATTAGTGTTTAAAAGCTGATACTCGTATGGTCACATTCGTAATTACAACAGGTACTATCAAATTGCCGACCCTTGCTGGGCTAGGGGAATTTTGATCATAGGCAGTTGTATTAGTTTCTAAGTAACGATGAAAAAATATTTGGGCGTTTTTGAAAGGGGCTTTTTTCTAATGGGTTGAAAACCTAGGAGAAAAAAGGTCGATTCAAAAACAAAAAGACCAAATATTTTTTAATCAATACTAATTGCCTTTCTTTAGTACTTATTGATTAACATTTTTTGCTAAAATCAATTTAGCCGTATGTGACTAAAATACTGGATTAAAGACCAATCTACGTCCAATAGGAAATGGACGAGTATTAGGGGTCAACAATCAGCTTAAATCGGTGTGAGGGGAAAGTTGATGCAGGGTGGAAGAAAATCTAAGATTGCAGAAAACAATTATCTTTTTATATTGTATTTTATATGTTTCGGACTACCCTTTCCCTGTCAATTATTCAAATATGATGCCCAAATGGAAAATAGGCCTAGTTGTGACAGGCAGAGATGTTTTATTTTTGACTTTTTTTAATAATTACCCTCTAAAAGGTAGAATTTATCCCTTTTGGGTATAATAGACTTGTTCACCAATAAGAAACACATATATGAAAACATATTTTTCCTTCTAAGAAACTATTTTTTTAAGTCCGTAGCGTAGGCTATGCACTGAAAAAAACAATTCCTTACAAGAAAAAATATAAATTTCATATACATTTTTCTTATTGATGAACAAGTCTAATCACTTGAATTTTTTATCATGTACACTCCACCCGAACTAAGAAGTTTTTTTTTAGATTATATGCAGCAGCATAATTTTCAATTTTCTCCTAAGGAACTATTTGAACCAGTAGATTATATCCTTCAATTAGGAGGGAAACGGCTTCGACCTATTTTATTATTAATGAGCCATAATCTGTATCAGGCAAAAATAGATGCTGCCTTGCCTGCTGCTTATTCCTATGAAATTTTTCATAATTTTTCTTTAGTACATGATGATATTATGGATGAGGCACCTCTGAGAAGAGGAAAACCCACTATTCATCAAAAGTATGACATAAATACGGGTATTCTTTCTGGTGATGTGATGTTGATATATGCTTATAGATATCTGCTGGAAGTACCTGACAAAAATTTAGTGCCGGAGTTGATGTCCTTGTTCTCTAAAGTTGCCTCAGAAGTCTGCATTGGGCAACAATATGATATGAATTTTGAAACAAGCACTACCGTTACCATAGCTGCTTATTTGCAGATGATTGAATATAAAACGGCTTCTTTAATTGCAGGTGCTTTACAGACTGGAACTATCTTAGCTGGTGCACCAGCAGCAGATCGACACCATATTTATGAATTTGGAAGAAATTTGGGGATTGCTTTTCAACTGCAGGATGATATTTTAGACACTTATGGTAATGCTGCTACTTTTGGTAAACGTATTGGTGGTGATATTGTACAAAACAAAAAAACATATCTGGTGCTAAAAGCAATGCAGTTGGCAAATAATACGCAAAAGCAAGTATTGGAGGAACTATTGAGCTCTTATCCAAAAGACGAAACAGCTAAAATAGCTGCTGTAGTGGCTATTTTTGATGCTTTGGATATAAAATCAATAGCTAGTCGTAAAAAAGATGGATATCACCAAAAAGCAATAGAACATCTAGCATTGGTGAAGGTAGCAGAAGAGCGGAAAATACATTTAAAGGAAATTGCAAAAGAGTTATTAGAAAGGATGAAGTAGCTATTGGAAAGGATAAAGCAAAAAGGAGCAACCACTATAAGCGGTTACCCCTCACACTATGAAACACTATATCTTAAAAGTATTTTTTTTTACTTAACAAGACAATTTTACGAAGAAAAAAATTATTAAACAAGAAATAACATAAAAAAATGCCCAATTCTTATTAAAAATCGAAGATTTTTGTGGTTATATTGCTATATTTTTCTTATGCGATAAAATTTTAATATCTAACGAGTTGTTTAGTAGTTATATTTTATATTTTTATTAAAATATTCTTATTTAATACATATCAAGCATTGAATAAGAAATAACTTTCGCATCTATTCCTTTACTTTTTGAGAACTTACCAATGTGTTAACTTAATTGCTGAAAATCAAGTAAAATTAGTCAATTTTGTTTAACTTTGCACTTCAAAAAAATAAAGCCTTTTTTACTTACGTAACAAAATATAGGCATAGCATAATTCGAAAAATACATACTACTACAAACAATTCAATCACTATTAGAGAATTTACACTTTTCCTTTCCTAATTTTAATTTATTTCCATGTCAAATAATGAAAGAATTATTCCTGTTTCGATTGAGGATCACATGAAGTCTGCTTATATAGATTATTCTATGTCCGTGATTGTATCCAGAGCTTTGCCTGATGTTCGGGATGGTTTAAAACCAGTACACCGTCGGGTATTGTATGGAATGTCGGAATTGGGACTGACTCATAATAAATCTCACAAAAAATCTGCAAGAATAGTTGGGGAAGTTTTAGGTAAATATCACCCACATGGCGATACCTCTGTTTATGATTCGATGGTGCGGATGGCTCAAAACTGGTCTTTACGGTATCCTTTAGTAGATGGACAAGGAAACTTTGGTTCTATGGACGGTGATAGTCCTGCCGCTATGAGATATACAGAAGCAAGATTAGAGGATATTGCGGATGAGATACTATCCGATCTGAATAAAAATACCGTTGATTTTGCAGATAATTTCGATGATACGCTAAAAGAACCTACCGTACTACCTACTAATATTCCGAATTTACTAATTAATGGAGCTTCCGGAATTGCGGTAGGGATGGCGACCAATATGATGCCACACAATCTATCGGAATCTGTAGACGGCATAATTGCAACCATAGATGATCCAGATATTACGATTGATGGTTTAATGGAGTATATCAAAGCACCTGATTTTCCTACCGGGGGTATTCTTTATGGAATGTCAGGCGTGAAAGAGGCGTTCCATACAGGTAGAGGAAGAATTGTGTTGCGGGCAGAAGCGGAGATTGAGTCTGATAGTTCGGGAAAAGAAAAAATAATTATTACAGAAATTCCTTATCAAGTAAATAAGGCGACTTTAATTGTTAAAATTGCGGATTTAGTAAACCAAGAAAGAGTAAAAGGCATTAGTGCCGTTCGAGATGAATCGGATAGAAAAGGTTTGAGAATAGTGGTAGAAGTGAAACGAGATGCAATGGCGAATGTGATTTTAAGCCAACTGTTTAAATATACGCCGCTTCAATCTTCTTATGGGGTTAATAATATTGCTTTAGTAAATGGTAGACCAGAGTTACTGAATTTAAAACAAATTATTACAGAGTTTATAAAGTTCAGGCTAGAAGTTATTGTTCGCCGAACGCAATTTGACTTAGACAAAGCAGAAAAACGGGCACATATATTAGAGGGCTTAATAATTGCGCTAGACAACTTAGATGCGGTTATTGATTTAATTCGAGCCTCCAAAACAGTAGAGGCAGCAAGAACTGGTTTGATGTCGCAATTTAGTCTAAGTGAGGTGCAG
>Ga0114956_1003641_pt1 | contig 11892 bp, 9 predicted proteins | sample MaitaG_FD_87304 | JGI IMG/M metagenome (GOLD analysis project Ga0114956, IMG submission 87304) | Marine algal microbial communities from Maine, USA - Maine_Asex2 metaG | ecosystem: Host-associated > Algae > Red algae > Unclassified | place: Maine, USA | collected 2015-01-05 | reverse complement strand
TTTCTACTGCTTCCGAAATCGCGATGCCTAGAGATCCGGGCGAGTCAGGATCTTCTGCCAAGATTTTCCTTCCAGCTTCCGTTTGGTCCGTGGGCGATGAATATACCTTGGCGCCCCAGGTGTTCATCATTATTTTTCGGTAGGGCTTGTGATCGTACGAGATCTTTACCATGTACACCTCGCACTCAATGCCAAAATGATTGCACGCAAAACTCAAGGCACTCCCCCACTGGCCTGCTCCCGTCTCTGTCGTAATCCGCTTGACGCCCTCTTTCATATTGTAGTAGGCTTGGGCCACAGCCGTGTTGGGCTTGTGCGAACCGGATGGACTTACTCCCTCATATTTGTAGTAAATCTTGGCTGGCGTATCGAGCGCCTTCTCGAGCCCATATGCACGGTATAGCGGTGTGGGCCTCCACAATGAATAAATGTCTCGCACCTCTTCTGGAATATCAATCCATTTCTCTGCAGACACCTCCTGCATGATCAGTTCCATTGGAAAAAGAGGCGCCAGAGCCTCTGGACCAATTGGTTCTTTGGTACCCGGATGCAAAGGAGGCAATGGTTTGTTGGGCATGTCGGCTACAATGTTGTACCACTGGTGCGGTATCTCCCTCTCACTCAGGGTGATCTTACGATTTCTCATGTTCTTATGTTTGAAAATATTTAATAGAGATAGAAAATACGGAGTCTATTTCACGGCGCCAAAGATTCGCTAAGAATCTGACAAAATTGCCAAACGTCTTTGTACGAATTGTACAGTGGCGTCGGCGCTACCCGCAGCACATCCGGCTCTCGCCAATCGATCATCACTCCTCTTTTTCTCAAACGTACACTCAGATCTCGACTTGCCCCTCTGACCTTGAGTGAAAGCTGGCAACCTCGTTGATCTGCTGCAACTGGTGTGATGATGCTGATTTGCTCTGGAAAAAGAGCCCGAAGCTGGTGCTCTAGATAGCCGGTCAAAGCAATCGATTTCTTCCGCAATCGCTCCATGCCCACTTCCTCGAAAATCTCAAGCGATGCGCGACACGGCACCAGACTAAACGTAGGTATGGTGCTGAGATGCCAGCGCTCTGCTCCTTCGGCCGGTTGAAATTTTCCATCCATCAGGAACCGTGTATCCCGATGATGCCCCCACCAACCCTTCAGTGCAGGCTCACGATCTCGATGGCGATCATGCACAAAGCAGCCTCCCAGCGAGCCCGGACCACTGTTCAAATACTTATAGTTACACCAGACTGCAAAATCAAACCCGGCGGAGTATGCATCAATCGGAGCATTTCCAATTGCATGAGCCAAATCAAACCCCACCATGCATCCGTGGCGCTGAGCAACATTGGTGATGCCCGCCAGATCCAGCAACTGGCCCGTGTAATAATTTATTCCGCCCAACATCACCAGAGCGATTTGATCGCCGTGTTGCTCCATTATTTCTGCAACGTCATCCAGGTCAATCCGGTAATTGTTATCCGCACTCCCCACTTCGATCAGTTCATCTTGCACCTCGAGACCTCGCCAGGCAATTTGTGACTCAATGGCATAACGGTCAGAAGGAAACGCATTTTTTTCGATGAGAACTTTGGTTCGCTTGCCCTGCGGTTGATAAAAACTGGCCAAGAGAAGATGCAGATTTACCGTGAGGGTATTCATGATGGTCACCTCGCTGCGCTCAGCACCTATCAATCCGGCTGTTATCTCAGATAAATCATCGTTGTAATCCATCCAGCCGGGACTCCCTTCAAAGTGTCCTCGCACTCCGAGCTGAGCCCAGCGTTCCAGCTCCTTGGTCATGTGGCTGGCAGTCTCTTTTGGCTGGAGACCGAGGGAGTGTCCTACCAAATAAATGTAGGGCTCTCCATTCTGTTGCTTGGGAAAATGAAATTGCGTTGCATATTTTGCAAGATCATCAGCCTGATCAAGAAGGAGATATGAATTATTCATTACTGGAATTAATTATTTTTTTTCCTTTCATCAGCAATTTGAGAGCGGAAGCAACGAGCAATAAAAGAAGAAATAAAATCGGAAACCCTCCGATGGTGGAAAGTATTTTAATTCCTTCGATGCCAGAGTTAGTGATCATAATCCAAGCCAGTATTCCAATAAATACTCCCCAAATTATTTTAATAATGGCAGGAGATTCTTGAGCTTCCGTCGAAATACCCATGGTACTTAATCCTCCCATTACTGTCGTATTTGAATCAGCCGCAGTGACGTATGAGATAAACACGATGCCCAAAAATAATACACTCACAATTTCAGCATAGGGCAATTTTGCAAATAGGCTATAAACAACACTCTGTGGACCCTCATCCAGCAGTAGCTGATGCAGCGCACCTCCAGATTGGACATCATAATATAGCGTGCTACCGCCAAATATAATCATCCAAAAAATCACAAATATGCAGGGCCAAACCAGATTTACCATGATCACTTCTTTGACCCTATAGCCACGTGAGATTCGGCCCAGAAACATTCCCGTTAGTGGAGCCCATGCCATCCAATTTGCCCAATAAAATACAGTCCATGAGCCCGTCCATGCTTTGTCATCTGGCTGGTAATGACCGATCGCGTTGGGTATAAAGTTGACGAAATAATGAATGACTGCCTCACCACCGACTTTCCAAATGCTGAACCCCGGGCCAAAGGCTAGTACGAAGAGCAAGAGCGCAAAAAAGATCCGAATATTCAGGTCTGATAGAACCCGAATGCCCCTCAGTAATCCAGATATCGAAGAGAGGATAAAGGTTGCAACGACGGCCAGTGCAATCAGACCCAACATCAAGTCACTTTGTGACCAACCAAAGATGGTATGCAACCCACCTGCGACCGTCAGTATTCCCGCACCCAAGCTGGCGGCCATACCTGCAATGAGAGCAAAGAGACAGACAATGTCTATGAGATTGTCTGCGCTTTCAGCGGGTGCTTTTCGCAGCATTGGGTATAACATGGAGGAAATGCGAAAGGGTCTCTTCAGATTGTAAAAAACAATCGCGAACATGATGCTGACAATGGTATAGATACCGTAAGGTGTGATCGTCCAGTGCAAGAACAGGGTTGCCATGGCAAATACGTGCGCAGCATCTGAGCTGGCAGCAGCATGCGCAAAGGGAGGAGGATCGTGCAAATGGTAGAGTGGCTCTGCCGTAGACCAAAACAGAATCCCTGCTGCCACCGTGGTGCAGAGTGTAATCGCAAAGTAGCGCCATTTGTTGAACAGGGGCACCGCCTCCTCTCCCCCAATGCGGATCTCACTCAACCAACTCAGCCTTATCACCAAAATGACAATTAGAATAACGGCAGTCACAGCATTGAAGAGCCAATCAAAGTGATGCAAGATCCAGGCATTGACTTCTTGCATCCGTTCGACAAACACCTCAGGGAGGCAAAGACTGAACAAGACACTCGCCAAAACCAGGAGGAAGACTGGCCAAAACACCCATTTTCTGATTTGCATAATGCTCTGGAATCCAAGATAGTAAATTGAAGTACTCGTCCTTTGTTATCCAAAAACAAGGATCCTGAATATGTAATTCATTCGGAATCAGAACGTTACAAGCCAAAAAGCGGACATCTTCAGCAAGCCCACGCAGCGACAATAATGTGAAATCTTCGCATACTTTTTCGCTAGAAAGCACTACTTTTGCACTTCGTTTTAAAAAGAAACAGGTTTTATGCTGATTATCAATGTTCGTGAGGGAGAATCTATAGACCAGGCGCTCAAACGCTACAAACGTAAGTCTAAGAAAATCCAATTGTTGAAAGAGTTGCGCCGTCGCAAGCACTTCACCAAACCCTCCGTATCTCGTCGCAAGGAGATTCTCAATGCAGTCTATCGCAATGAGATGTATGGGGATTCCCAGTGAGACACTTCTTACTATGGGCAGCATGAGAAGTCGATCGGAGCACTGCCGGTTTTTTCTCCAAGTACATATTGCCCGGGCTCTGCATCCTTCCTTACCGTCGTGAAGTCCAGCCTGCTGTTACTATACATTTGTTCTATCTGCTCCAGAAGATCGGCCTGCCTGGGAAGACTTCCATCTTTGTAGAAGAAAGAGGACATCGCCTTCGATCTCGGCCAGTGTCATTTCAGCAGAATTCGCATCGATGAGTAACTCAAGTAGCTCGGCAACAACGTGCTGACTATGTTCCACTTCGGTCGACTGTACGAACTCGCTAAATCCCGAAATGTGTGGCAGAAAGAGTAGTGACTTGGCCATGATTGCTACAAATGCACATAGTAATGAACAAAAGAACAGAAAGTTTTGGTTTGCAGCCTCTATCTTAGGAGTCTCTCGAATCGCAAAATAGTAGGTACTCCATGTTGAGCAAAGTAATCGCTTCTTTCACCACTTGCATACTCTTAACCAAAATGATTACGCCCCTCCTGCTTGGCCAAGAAAATCAGCTGCTCCATGCACTCGCTCAGCATCGGGATATGCAGACAGTACAATCCATTCATCTTCAGTGGCAACTTACGGGACCAGTGGTCAACGGTGCTCGTGCCGAAGCGGTACAGCTCGATCCTAGTCGACCGGGCACCATCTACGTAGCCTTCGGCTCGGGCGGACTGTGGAAAAGTACCAACAACGGAATCCACTGGACGTGTATCTCGGAAGAGATCCCCGCCCCCGGCATTGGAGACATTGCCCTGGCTGCTTCAGACCCTGAGATTGTCTATCTGGGCACCGGCGAAAGCCTTCGCAAGCAGCGTAATTTTACCATGCCAGGTACCGGAGTTTATCGATCGGATGACGGGGGAGTTACCTGGCAGCACAAGGGTCTGCAAAACAATCGGCACACCGGTGAACTCGTGGTACATCCAGAGGATCCTGATATAGTCCTGGTCGCCGCCATGGGCAAATTCTGGTCGCCCGATACCAACCAAGGCATCTATCGCACTGCCGATGGGGGCTCGAATTGGGACAAAGTACTGTACGTGGATGAAAAGACTCGAGCCAACGACATCGTCTTTGCACCCAGTGATCCCAATGTGGTATATGCGTCCATGTGGGCCAACGACATTGACACAACACTCTTCGAAAGCATCTATGGTCCGACCAGCAGTATCTACCGCAGCGATGATGCGGGGGCCACCTGGCAAGAGATCAATACAGGGCTACCAACCGAACCCAAGAAGGGACGAATTGGCCTCGCGGTATCTCATCAAAATCCAGACAAGGCTTATGCCCTGATCGACAACCACAATCACAAACGTGCTCATGCTACCGAAATTTACCGCACCGTCGATGGAGGCAAGATTTGGACTAAGACGCATGAAGACAGCCTCAGATTTTCTTCCGTGATCGGGTGGTACTTCGCTGATATCTACCTCAATCCACAAGACGATGATGAAGTCTTTGCCCTGGGAGTGAGACTTGCCCACAGCCTTGACGGTGGACAGAATTTCACTTTTATTGGTGGAGATGTACATCACCTCCACCCCAGCCCTGCCCAGACATTGCACCTCGATCATTGCGAGCTCTGGATCGATCCCACCAACCCCAATCATCTGGCTCTCGGCAATGATGGCGGACTCTACACGACCTATGACAAAGGCCTCACTTGGATCCATCACAACAACATTCCCACTGGCGAATATTACACCATCACCGTCGAGCAAAAAGAACCCTACCGAATCATGGCGGGGTCGCAAGATGATGCAACCATGATCGGACATGCCGAGGAATGGACACCCGGCACCCCCGATCCTTGGGAATATCTTTGGATCGATGCCTGGAGTGGCGGCGATGGTTGCTACTCAGCCTTCGATCCTGAGAACCCAAATCTGGTGTACATGAGTATGCAAAATGGCGCCATCCAGCGATTGGATCTCACGACGCAAAGGGCCAAGGGAATCAGACCGAGAGACAGCACCATCGTCCAGAAATATGCATTTGTCACGCCTTACTTTATCTCCGAGCATTCCGGCGACCTATATCACGCCGGCAACTATGTGTTCAAGAGCGCAGACAGTGGAGATCAATGGGATTTGATCAGCCCGGATCTTTCCGTATCAGCTTCCCCGGCAAAGCGATCAGAAGCTGCGGGTGCGATCGCCGAGTCTCCCTTGCACGCTGGCCAGCTGTATGTCGGAACAGATCATGGTGCCTGTTGGCGATCGGATGATGACGGCACTACGTGGGTTGAAATAAGCAATGGACTTGCCAATGGATACATCCGCAGCATCGTGCCTTCTCGACATACGGATGGAGTGGTCTACCTTACCATGACCGGACTCAACTACGATGACCTCGCTTGCTATGTATATCGGTCTCAGGACGATGGAAAGACCTGGACACCAATCAATCAGGGCTTGGCAGCACTCCCGGCAAATGTGATCCTCGAAGATGCGCAGTACCCCGAAATGCTATATCTGGGTACGATGGCCGGTGTCTATATCTCCTTCGATACGGGACGGACGTGGGAGCCACTAGGATCGAAAATGCCGCTGACTTCAGTCGCAGATCTGAAGATGATACGTAATCAAAGCAAGTTGATTGTTGCTACGCATGGGCGTGGCATTTACCAGACGGATATTTCACCCCTGTATGAATTGCAAGAGATAGACACCAGCCAACTATCCTTATTTACTATCGAAACGGTAGACGCGCCAATGCTCAGATCAACGCACAAAGACATCGATCAAGTCAGTTTAAAAAAGGCAGATATTTTGTATTGGTCGCCCACTAATGCGCCAACGTTGCTGGAAGTAAAAGATGAAAAGCAGAAACTCCTGTATTCGCGAGACTTGTCAAGTGATCAAGGACTCAATCATTTTCGTTGGGATCTGGTTTATCAGGAGGAAGAAAGCGATCTGCCCTACTTTCTTCATGATAAAAGGTATCTGAAAGCAGGAGAATATGAAGTTTCTTTGACGCAGCAAGGCGAGCAAGCAGAGCGCATACTCATTGTCAAGACCCGGTAGCTACTCGATTAATCTCTGGCTCTCAAAATAATGGACCTTTGAATTAAGCAGAAGATGAATTTAAATCAAGTTACCGTTGCATCACTGGATTTAAGCAAGTCAATTCCCTTTTACGAAAAATTGGGACTAAAATTAATTGTCAAATCCTTGCCTCACTATGCAAGATTCGAGTGCCCTTCCGGTGGCTCCACATTTTCATTGCATCAAAGAGACCACATGCCGAGCGGAGAAGGCACCTCGATCTACTTCGAATGTGAAAATCTCGATGAGCATGTGCAGAGGCTAAAAAAAGACGGAATTAAATTTGAGCTCGAACCCACCGATCAGAGATGGTTATGGAGGGAGGCCAGGCTAAAAGATTTGGATGGCAATCACCTGATTTTGTACAATGCTGGTAAGAATAGACTAAACCCACCTTGGAGAATCAATTAAGACTTCGCCAAGCGTCTGCGAATCCGGCTCAATGACTCGGGTTTGATGCCGATGTAGCTGGCCAATTGATATTGAGGTACTCGGTCCAGTAAATCTGCCCGGGATTCCACAAGATGTAGATACCGTTCCTGTGGTGTTGCATGAAAAAAATGGGTGAACATCTTCTTTTGCTCTTCCAACTGTCGCTCAGTCTCAACGCGGCACATCTCCTGGAATCGCGGAAAACGACGATACATGGCCCTCTCTTGTTCGGGTGAGGTCGCGATGATCTCACAGTCCTCGAGGCATTCCAGAAAACTATCTGAAGGTGCCGTTGCTGATTTACCCTGCGTTGATGAAGGAATCGCATCGTCTTCGGTATAAAAATAGGTGGTGACCTCTTCGCCATCTCGAATATGGTATTGCCTCACGCAGCCCTTTACTACATGGTACGACATCGAAGAAACTTGTCCCTCACTCACCAGCACTTCTCCTTTGGCAAAATGCCGAATTGTACGGATCTCTTCGATTGCCTGGATTTCCTCTTTGGAAAAACCACGGTCCTTGACTGCTGCAAGAAATTCATCTTTTTTGTCGCTACTCATAAGTTAGAGAGCTGCACCCATATAGTGGTACAGCTCTCTAAAAGTAGTACTTCTCTATGAACATGCGTCTACATTTAGACGAACGTGCGTCTGTGACTAATCTCACACGGCATTCTTCAAAGCATCCATAATTCGCACTTTCAGGACACAAAAACAAGGGGTTAAAAAAAACCTTGGAAGAGGAGGTAGATTTCTCACAGGTACACTCGATACATAATGTTCGGAAATAACCCGAATTGTGATACATGGCCAATGGATCCTGGTTCTGATGCATCATAGTATTCTGAGATTTTACCTCTGTGATTGGTAAGGTTGTCTAGCGTGATAAATAACTCATGGGTTGTGCGTGGACGATTCCAGGTATAGGTGGCAGACAAGACAACTGAATATAGATCCTCGATGCTGTTTTCATATGCTTTGCCGTAATCCCAAAACAAGTTCTTTTCTGCATCCACGGCAAGGTTTCCCATGCCATCTCTAAGCAAGGGAATAACCTTTTGACCTCCACCAAAAAAGATCTTTGCATTGAGAGCCAAAGTTTGGTTTTTCTTGCGCCCACGTTTCGCAAGCTCTTTTCCAAATAGAACATTGGCTAAATAATTACCATTGTAGCGGCTATTTCGTTCGGTACCATCCAGCGATGTATATTTTGATTGATACACGGAGGCGTTAATCAGGAAATAATAATTATTTGAAAAGAATCGCTCAAGGGTTGCCTCAATTCCGTAGTTTTTTCCTTTGCCTTCATTTACCAGGTCAACGTAGTTGAATTCAAGACCTTCATTCAGCGTCGAATAATGGCTTGAGTACTTATTTTCTACCGGGATATCAAAAAGGCTTTGATAGTACGCTTCCATCTTGACTCGCACATTGGCACCCACTCTTCGTTCGTAGCCCAGCACTAAATGATCCGCTTTCAATAATCCCAGATCCAAATTTGAAGCATCGCCCACCTTCGTGAAGTAATTATGAGTACTTTCCATCGAACTGTGTCTCCCGTAACCCAATTGCATCGAACTATTCTTCCCAGATCTTAATTGCAAAGCGACGCGCGGCTCTATCGAGTGCTCATTATTAAAAAGAACATTTAGATGATGCACACCAGCCACCAGGGTCAGATTCTCGTTGATGCGAGACCGCCAACTTACAAAATTTTGCCAGGTAGAAATATGTTCCCTAAAATCAATCAGAGTTGTTCGTTCGCTGTCACCAAAATTGACGAAACGACTCTGATTATTACGCAGATCCTGTACGCGGTATTTTGTCCCAATTTCAATTTTATTGCGTGCACTCCATTTGTGGTGATAGGTCAAATTAGCTCGATAGATCGATTTCTCTAAAGTGCCTCGGTAGTTTATGCGATTGCTGACTACAGAATCCCTGACATACTCGCTATCGGAAGATCTGCGAAATAGGATATTTTCAAAGACGTCATCTTCGTTGCCTTCCAGCGAATAGGCAAGCGTTGTTTTTAAATAGCTTCTATCATTGAGCAACAATGTGTGCTTTACACCCAGATTGGCGAGATACGCAGATTTATTGTAGTCCTCTCTAATCTCCGGGCGCATGAAGTTATCACCGGGTGTCTCCCATAGCGCGGGAGTTACATCTTCAAATTCGAAGCTACTCCATCCTCCCAATCCGAAAAAAGAAAACGTCCCCATCTTCTTAGTCGGCAAAACAATCTTGAATGCAGCATCTTGAAATTTCGGGACACCCCCCAGATCACTCACCAATCCCAAATTGTCTGCAATGCCAGCCGTCGAATATCGATAGTTGATTAAATAGGATCCGCCATATCCCTTCTTGAAGGGCCCCTCCAATGTAAGATCAATACCGAGCACTCCGGCACCAAAAACGGCTTCAAATTTCTCATTGTTACCCGCTCGAAGCCTGACATCCTAGACGCCCGACAATACATCACCAAATTCGGGTGAAAAAGCGCCGGTATGAAAATCTGACGTCGCTAGTAAATTATTATTCAGCGTGCTCACAGATCCACCCACTGCACTTTGGTCACCAAAGTGATTGGGATTGGTAATCTGCACACCCTCCAGTCGCCATTGCACATACTTCGGTGAATTTCCCCGCACGATAATATCATTGCTTCCCTCACCTGTATTGTTTACGCCGGCTAGGCTGGATACGATGCGTGATGGATCGTTAAAGCCTCCGGCGAATCGGCTGGTCTGCTCAGCAGAGACAGATCTGGAGCTAACCAGTGACATCTCATTCAGCGGCTCTCCCTGCCGTTCATTGACCTTTACCACCACTTCGGTGAGCTTTTCAATTGATTCCTCCATGCCTATTTCCAGCACTGTCTCCTTACCGGAGTGCACCAATACATTGGGAATTATTTTTCGCTCATACCCGAGATAAGACAACTCCAGAATTTGCCTACCGAGCGGTACATCGGGAAGGCGAAACCGACCCTCCGAGTCGGTCACAGTGCCCAGCTCTGATGGGGATCCCAAGATCATTACGGTAGCACCTATGATGGGTTGTTGGGTAGACTCATCGACGATCGTACCGCGTACAGTTTGTTTTAATGCTTGAGCAGAGAGTGTGCCTCCAACCAAGATGGCCAAAATCACAATTTGCAATTTCTTTGTCATAGGGAAAAAGCGGACCACAGAGAGATTCATCTTATTAAATTCAGATGCGATCATCTCTGTAGTCTGCATACTTATACGTTTCATATAGCAAAGTTGCAACAGGGGGAGATGGCTTACATTGACTTCGGTTAAGAAGTGACTTTGGCAGAAAATTCTCGAGCTCCGACTATTTTAGACGCGCCAGACATGATCTTAAGTAATATCCCCTAGCCATCTTTGGTGAGTATTTGAGGATCTGTATCTTACCAACTATGAAGAAAAACTCCTTACCAAGAGTAGCCACTATCACTCTTGCATTTCTGTTGTCCGGGATTTGCTTCCTTGCCAATGCACAGAGCGACTCTCCAAAAAAAATACTTGCCATCTTTGCCCACCCTGACGACGAAACCACCATGGGACCGGTACTTTCCAAATATGGTGAGACTGACTCAGTCTTCCTGCTGATAGCCACCGATGGCCGTTTCGGCTTCACCCCCCACATGCCGATCCGGAACAGTGATTCCCTGGTGCAGATAAGGAAACAAGAAGCCGAGTGTTCTTGCCACGCGTTGGGCATTGCACCGCCGATATTTTTAGACCTGCAAGACGGACTGGGCCTAAACGGAAAGGGAGATTTTTATGCCCAGGTCGCACAGCTTAAAGAAAAACTGCTAGAGAAAATCATCGAATTAAAACCCAATATCATTGTGACCTTTGGCCCGGATGGAGATACCGGACACCCCGATCATCGACTGGTCGGTGCTGTAACACATCAGGTTTTATTGCAGGATAGTCTTCTGAATCACATTGACCTCTATTTCTTTGGGTGGAGTAAAAAGCAAAGTCAAAAATATGGTTGGTGGGATTTGAATTACGTAGACCAAAGTAACTTGGACACTGAAATTCAATTTTCGCAACGTGACAAAGAAAGAGGGATCAAATCGATTCGGTGCTACAAAAGCCAATATGCCCGGGAAGAGATGGATCGCTGGATCGAAGCAGAATCAAGTGATCGGGAAAACAAACTATATTTTAGAAAATTTGTGGTGCGAGATAATCAGAGTAGTAGTTTTTGATCTGCGTATTCAAATATCATATATAGAGGTAGTCCCTTAATCTTAAACCTTCTTAGATTTCACAACAGTCAGGGCCAGCTAGTCGATCAGCTCGAGTATTCGAGGCAAGATTCCTTTGCACAATGGTCGATTCAGCATCTCGCTGCAGGGATCTATTACCTGTCGATCCAGGGCATGGTTCGAAAGAAGATTATAAAGTTTTAGCGAGAAACTTTAATTCATACTAAATCGGTAGCTGGGCGGAATACAGAAGGTCGGCTCAAGGTAGATCTCTTCTG
>Ga0114956_1003636_pt1 | contig 11898 bp, 9 predicted proteins | sample MaitaG_FD_87304 | JGI IMG/M metagenome (GOLD analysis project Ga0114956, IMG submission 87304) | Marine algal microbial communities from Maine, USA - Maine_Asex2 metaG | ecosystem: Host-associated > Algae > Red algae > Unclassified | place: Maine, USA | collected 2015-01-05 | reverse complement strand
TGTTTACTATTCCTGGTAATAATTGTCCAGAATGTATGTCGGTAATAGATTTAATATTCGCATTAAAACTAAAAACTTTAGCAGTTTTTCTAATGTCTAATCCAGGTTTTTTTAATTCTTTAATTATATCTTCAAGCGTTAAAAGCCCAACAGTTTCTGTGCAATATTTTTTTAAATTTATTTTCTGAAGAATTTTTTCGTTACCAATTAATTTTATAATCGAAATAGCTTCATCTTTAGCCATCTGTTCGACTATTTTATAACTTTCCGGATGGACTGAAGAATCGTCTAGCGGATTTTTAGCATCTTTAATTCTAAGAAAAGCAGCAGCTTGCTCGAAAGCTTTACCGCCTAAACGTGGTACTTTTTTAATAGCATTTCGCGATTTAAAAACACCGTTTTCATTTCTGTAATTAAAAATTTTTTCAGCTAATTTTGGTCCAATTCCAGACACTGAACTTAGTAAAGGTACACTTGCAGTATTTATATTTACACCAACAGCATTAACGCAATTCTCTACAACCAAGTCTAACTGTTTTTGTAGCTTGTTTTGGTCTACATCGTGTTGGTATTGTCCAACACCAATAGATTTAGCATCAATTTTAACTAACTCTGCTAAAGGATCCTGCAAACGTCTACCAATAGAAACAGAACCACGAACCGTTACATCGTAATCTGGAAATTCATCTCTTGCAATTTTAGATGCCGAATATATACTTGCTCCTGCTTCGCTTACAATAAATACCTGCACCTCTTTTTTAAAATGTACTTTTTTAACAATGGCTTCTGTTTCACGAGAGGCAGTTCCATTTCCAATAGCAATAGCCTCAATTTTATAAGCTTCAGATAATGAAGAAATTTTTTTTATAGCGCTAATACTATCGTTTTTTGGAGGGTGAGGATAAATAGTTTCGTTATGTAATAATGCACCTTGAGCATCTAAACATACAACTTTACAACCAGATCTAAATCCAGGGTCTATAGCTAAAACTCGTTTTTCTCCAATAGGCGAACCTAATAATAATTGTTTTAAGTTTTTTGCAAAAACAGTAATTGCTGCTTCGTCTGCTTTTTCTTTAGCATTACTTAAGGCTTCGTTACTTAATGATGGAAATAAGAGTCTTTTGTAAGCATCACTTATAGCAAGTTCTATTTGGTCTGCACAAGTATTAGAACTTTTTATAATTTTTCTATCTATATTCTCTAAAGCTTTTATGTTATCAATTTCAATCTTTACACGAATGAAACCTTCGTTTTCTGCTCTTAAAATGGCGAGTAATCTATGCGATGGAATACGGTTTAAAGATTCTGACCAATCAAAATAATCCCTAAATTTCTGTGCTTTTTCATCTTCAGATTTTGATTTTACAAGTTTTGTAGCAATTTGAGCATGTCGCTCTAATTGGTTTCTTAAGCTATTTCTTATGTCTGTTCTCTCATTAATCCACTCTGCTATAATATGTCTTGCACCTCTTAGAGCTTCTTCTATGGTTGAAACTTCGCCTTTAACATAATTATAGGCAATAGATTCTATGTCGTTTGCATTTTGGCTCATTATTATTTTGGCCAATGGCTCCAAACCATTTTTTCGTGCTGTTTCGGCTTTTGTTTTTCGTTTTTTCTTGTATGGTAAGTAAAGGTCTTCAAGAGTAACTAAATCTGTACAAGCTTCAACTTTTTGTTTCAAATCTATAGTTAAAATAGCTTGTTCTTCTAAAGCTTTTATTATCGCTATTTTACGTTTATCTAAACTTTCAAAAGCTTCTCTATATTTTATAATAGCTCCAATTTGTACTTCGTCTAAATTTCCTGTTGCTTCTTTTCTATAACGGGATATAAAAGGAACCGTACAATCTTCCTTTAGCAAGCTAATAGTGCTTTTTACTGAAGATTCACTAATTTTAGTGTTTGAAATTATATATTTTAATAATTGACTCATTAAATTTAAATTTTATGTCGTAATATATCGTTTTCTAAAGATAAAGTAAGGCAATTTTCTACAGAAAATAATATCTAAAAAACACTACCTACCTAAAGTTATTAATTGATTTAAATGATAAAGTTTCCATTATATAAATGGTGAAAAAATAATGAGTAATTTTGACTTATAATTTATAAAAATATGAAATCAATATTAAAAGTAATTATCGTTTTAACTTTAGCAATATCGAGTTGTAAAAACGATACAATTAAAACAGATAAAGAAACAACAAAAGAATCTTTTAAAAGAGTAGAGCAAGTTGTGCAGGGTGTTTTTGATGATGTTTGGGCTGAGAAAAAAGCAAATACTATTACTAAGTATCAAACAGATGATTTTGTATTATTAGAGCACGGAGAAGTTTGGACAAACGATACTATAGCAAATTGGTGTAAACGAGCGAAATTAAGAGACAACGGCAGAAAACGAATAAATAATTTTGATTTTTTTAAAGCCAAAAAAGAAGGCAATCGCGTGTGGATGGCATATCATAATTATGCTACTTTTAAAAAAGATACTATAATTAGCAAATACGAGTGGTTAGAGAGTATTGTAGCTATTAAACAAGATTCTATATGGAAGTTAGAGATGATGCATTCTACACGAGTGCCACAACGTTAATTACAACTATTTTTAATACTATTTAATTTTCCGAAAAAAAATACAAAAGATTTTAATTTTTATCAGATTGTGTTTTAGCGTCGTTAATCATTTTTTCATTAGGTAATATCGCAATATTAACTCTTCTGTTTTTAGCTCTGCCTTCTGCAGTGGTATTGTCGTTAGTTGGTTGCTCTTCTCCAAACCAATTAGTCGTTAATCTACCAATGTTTATGCCTTGACCAGTAATGTAATTAGTTACTGCATAGGCTCTGTTTTTAGAAAGTGTCATGTTATTCTGGTCACTACCAACACTATCTGTATGGCCAACAACTAAGATATTTGTGTCTGGATATTCTCTAAAAACATTCACTAATTTATGTAAAGCTGTTTTAGAAGCTTCATTAACGTTGTATTTTGCAGTGTCAAAATAAACACCACTATTTTCGTCGAAAGTCACAACAATGCCATCATCCACACGCTCTACAACAGCACCAGGGATTTCAGTTTCAATTTTTTTAGCTTGCTTATCCATTTTATTACCAATAAGCACACCAGCACCACCACCAAGGACACCTCCAATTACTGCTCCTAATTCTCCATTTCCACCTTTACCAACATTATTTCCAATTATAGCTCCTAAAATAGCTCCACCAGTGGCTCCAATTACTGCGCCTTTTTGTTTGTTATTCGCATTTTTTGTAGCGTTACAATTAGTTAAAGTTATTGCAAACATTAAAATTAATGCTATACTCGATATTTTGTTTATTGTTAATTTCATAATTAATTATAGTTTTGAAAAGTTCATACTAATTGTAAATGGTTTTCCATTTACTGTTACAGTTTGTTGCCATTGCATCGCTAAATCTGATAATTGCGATAATTTTAGCCTAAATCCTTGATTGTTTTCGCTTTTACCTTTAGCATTAGTCGGTTTTAAAAGAAAATTATATAATCCTGTTTCTGGATCTGTTTCCTGTATTGTAAATGCAAAATTACGATCACCAACATCGCAAGTGCTATTAATGATACTGTAAAACCCAGTATTATTATTAGGGATAAATTGCCATGTACTTTGTTCGAAACACTTTTTTGAAGAGTCATTAAACAATGTTACGTTGTAAGTACCAGCTTCGCTATAATTTATAGAACTGAGAATCCATTGCCCTTTTATTGTTTTTTCAGATTGTCTTACAATCTTAGAGCTGCCGCAAGACCATAAAAACATGGGAACAAATATTAATATTAGTAGTTTTTTCATAATTAAGATTTAATATAAAGATACTAATAAATTAATAGTAGAATTGACTCAAATAGAGTAAATCATGATGCATATAATTTATAATTTTAACTAATAGTTAGTCCGTTAGAAACATTCGCATCATCGGGATTTACAAAGACTAATTTACCTTCTGCATTCTCAGTCATTAAAATCATACCTTCGCTTTCTACGCCACGTAGTGCTCTTGGAGCCAAATTAACTAAAACAGTTACTTTTTTACCAATAACCTCTTCTGCTGTAAAGCTTTCTGCAATGCCAGAAACTATAGTTCTTACATCCATTCCTGTATCTACTTTTAAGACTAAAAGCTTTTTCGCTTTTGGCATTTTTTCGGCTTCTAATATTGTTCCAATACGCATGTCGAGTTTAGTAAAATCGTCGAAATTTATTGTTTCTTTTTGAGGTTCTACAACTTTATTTGCAGCTTCATTTGCTTTTTTATTTGCTTCTAATTTTTTTAATTGTGTTTGTATTTCGCTGTCTTCAATTTTAGAAAATAATAATTCGCCTTTTCCAATTTGGTGTTTTGCAGGAATTAAAGTTTCTTTTGTTGAGATCTCAGACCAAGTGTTCTCGATACTATTCTCCTGCGTCGAATCACTCGAACTGACAGATTCTTCATTCTGAGTGAAACGAAGAATTTTTTTCAATTTAGTTGAAGTAAACGGTAAAAATGGTTCGCATAACGTAGCTAAAGCACTTGCAATTTGTAACGCGACAAACATTATGGTTTTTGTACGTGCTTCGTCTGTTTTAACTAATTTCCAAGGTTCTTCGTCTGCAAGATATTTATTTCCTAAACGTGCTAAATTCATTAATTCTTGAGACGCTTCTCTAAAACGGTAACGCTCTAAAGAGCTTTCTATAACACTTGGAAATGCTTTTATGGTTGCTAAGGTTTCTTCATCTATTGTAGAAAATTCGCTTGGAGTTGGTACAATACCATCGTAATATTTGTTAGTTAAAACCACTACACGATTAATAAAGTTTCCAAAAATGGCAACCAATTCGTTATTGTTTCTTGCTTGAAAATCCTTCCAAGTAAAATCGTTGTCCTTAGTTTCTGGTGCATTTGCAGTTAGCGCATAACGCAATACATCTTGCTTGTCTGGGAAATCTTGTAAATAGTCTGGTAGCCAAACTGCCCAGTTTTTCGAGGTTGATAATTTGTTGCCTTCTAAATTTAAAAACTCGTTTGCAGGTACATTATCTGGTAAAATATAAGAGCCTTCTGCTTTTAGCATGGCAGGAAAAATGATACAATGAAATACAATATTATCTTTACCAATAAAGTGCACTAATTTAGTGTCTTTATCTTTCCAATACGATTCCCAATCTTTACCTTCTTTTGCAGCCCATTCTTTGGTTGCAGAGATGTAACCTATTGGCGCATCGAACCAAACGTATAGTACTTTGCCTTCGCCTCCAGGAGCTGGAACAGGAATTCCCCAATCCAGATCTCGTGTTACAGCTCTTGGTCTTAAACCATCGTCTATCCACGATTTACATTGACCGTAAACATTTGCTTTCCAATCTTTTTTATGTCCTTCTAAGATCCATTCTTTTAAGAACTGCTCGTGTTTATTTAATGGTAAAAACCAATGTTTTGTTTCTTTTAAAGAAGGTACATTTCCTGTTATTACAGATTTAGGATTAATTAAATCTGTAGCATTATGGCTTGTACCACAATTTTCGCATTGGTCGCCATAACTCTCTTCGTTTCCACATTTTGGGCAAGTACCAATAATAAACCTATCGGCTAAAAATTGATTTGCTTCTGCATCATATAATTGCTCTGAAACTTCTTCTACAAATTCATTTTTATCGTACAAAGTCTTAAAAAATTCTGATGCAGTATCATGATGAATTTTAGCAGAAGTACGCGAATAGTTATCGAAAGTAATTCCGAAGTCTAAAAAAGATTGCTTAATAATAGCGTGATATCTATCTACAATTTCTTGAGGCGAAACACCTTCCTTCTTTGCTTTTATAGTAATTGGTACACCATGCTCATCACTTCCACAAATGAAAGCCACATCGTTTCCTGTTAAGCGTTTGTATCTCGCGTAAATATCTGCAGGCACATAAACACCAGCTAAATGACCAATATGGATTGGGCCATTTGTGTAGGGTAAGGCTGCAGTAATTGTATATCTTTTAGACATCTTATTATCTTTTTTTAAAGCTGTAAAATTAAGGTTTTTACACGACCTATTAAAAAGAAAAGCCTTTAGATAACTAAAGGCTTTGTATAAATGCTAAGATTAGTATTATCTAATAATTATAGATTTACTGTAATGTTGTTTTCCAGCCGAAATTCTATAAATATATTGTCCAGTACTTAATCTTGTTCCAGCTTCTTTTTTAACATCGATACTGTGTTCTCCAGGAAACAACATTTCGTTTTTAAGTGTGGTAACTTCTTTACCCATAATGTCATAGAGTTTAACATCGATGTGTTGTGTACTTGGGTTTTTAATTTTTATAATGGTATCATTATTATCCATTAATACATAGTGCGAAAAGCCATTTGCTAAATTAAAATCTTCTACAGATAATGAGGCGCAATTAAAACCTAAATCTAAAGTATTAAAGTTTTGCCCTAATAAAGCTTGGTTTACTACAGTTGGGTTAATACATAACCACTCTTGCATTACTGTGGCATAAATTTCTCTAAAATCTACATTGTAAACTAAATTTCCATTAGGATCTAAAGTTGTTAAACTTGGGTGATTACCAACAAAACCATTGTTTTGTAAACCTGGCCCAAATAATAATAATGGAGATGCTGCGCCATGATCTGTTCCTTGAGAACCATTTTCGTCTGGTCTTCTTCCAAATTCACTAATTGTCATTGCAAGTACATCTTGATCGTGACCAGAGGCTGCTAAATCGTCGAAAAATAGTTTAACAGAATTAGATAAATTGGTTAGTTTTTCTTGTTGTCTTACAGTTTGGTTTGCATGCGTATCGAAGCCTCCAAGTGTTACCATGTATACTTTTGTGCCTAAGTTGCCTTTAATCATTCTGGCAACGTTTGCTAACTGTCTTCCTAAGCCAGAATCTATATAATTAACACTATTTACAGAACTATTGTAAGCCGAGTTTATAGTTTGTGCATAATTAAAAGTTGTGTTTGTTGTGCCACGCATAAATTGAAGCTGAGAACCATAAGTACAACCGGGTAAATTGGTCATGTTGTACAATGTTCCGTCTTGCGCAATAGATTCTAATTGTGCAGGATTGGCAACAGAAAAAGCATAATTACTATTGCTTCCATCGAAAATTAAATTTCCAATACTTCCAATTTGTATGGCTGCAGGAACTGCCGGAGGATTTACTAAATAATCTGGATATAATCCTTCAAAATACCTTCCTAACCATCCAGTTTCTGTATTATTTGTTACATCTGTTGATGCCCAAATATCCGATCCGCTAAAGTGAGATAAACTTGCGTCTTGGTAGCCAACACCATGAACCACTTTCATTGCACCATTTCCCCAAACAGATTGTAAATCTGTCATGTAATTTGGCATACCAACATTGGTAGATAAGCTATATAGATCGTTAATATGATGTTTTATTGTTGGTCTTAATGCTTCGTATGCATCAAATTGATCTAAAGGTACAATGGTATTTAATCCATCGTTTCCTCCTTTTAATCTTATTAAAACCAATACTCTATCGGTTTCTGCTTGACTTAATGCAATTGCTAAAGGTGATGCTTTAGAGGCTGATATCGGTGTGCCACCAAGCATCATTGTACCACCACCTACAAGGCCTAAGGCTTGTAAAAATGAGCGTCTGTTCCATTTTTTATGTTCCTGATCGTGGATATCAGCTTTCGATTTTGGAGTGTTAGTATTTTCACACATAGTGGTTTATTTAAGTTGAAATTCAGGAATTTTGTTTATATGAGTTAGAAGTAAATACACTTGGTATGGTGCACTTCCCCAATATAAACTCCACGAACCATCATCATAATAGTTTTGTGGTACATCTGCTTTAAAAATATCTGTTGCTATGTTATAATCTGTAACTGTATGTAATTCTTTAGGAGAAAATTTATCGATTATAGCTTTTGTAATTAGGTAAGGGTCGTTAATATCTCCAGCAGTTTCTATTGCAAAGGTTCGCATAACATTATTGTCTGCAGAATAAATTGTCCACATCATATATTCCATTAATTCCCAACGTCCAGTTAGTGTGCTGGAATTTATCCAATCACGATCGCCTTGCCAACCTGCAACGTCTACAGGGTTGAACAAGCGCTGTCCAGCTACTCCATTTAAATAAATTAAATCACCTTTAAAATTTTCTGTAACTGTAAAGCCTGTAACTTTTAAAAAATTTATTGTTAAATCGTACGGACTTTTTATTAGTGTGCCAATACTAGGGCTATCAAAAAAATGTTCGCTTTTAAAAAGTACTCGTAAAATATTTTCAATATTAAAATCTTGAACAAAAATGTTAGCCATATCTTGAACAATAGCATCGTTTACAGTTGGGCTAACAAAATATTTGTAAAGTTTTTCGCAAACAAAACTGGCAATTAATGGTGCTTTTTCTTGAAATAAAATATCTATAACATTATCGTAGCCCCAATTTCCAGTTTGGTTAAAAATAGTTTTATTGGTATCGTTAAATGAATTTTGATTAAAACTAAAAGCAGCACAAAATCCATTATATCCATTATAACCTGTAAGCGCTTTTGCAGTTTCTACAATATCATTTTGTGTATAACCATTATTTACGCCAAGTGTAAAAAGTTCGTAAAGTTCGCGTGCGTAATTCTCGTTTGGTGAGTAAGATGCGTTTTCTAATCCATTTAAATAGACTAACATTGCGTTAGTTGTACCCATAGCTCTTACAAAATCTTGAAAATTTCCTAATGCGTTTAGTTGCAGTGTTTCGTAATATTCCCATAAAAAACTGGAACAGTAATATGATCCTAATTCGGTTACAAAATGATTACTCCAAAACAACGTTAATCGTGCATGAAGTCCATTATTAAGAAATTGATTTAAAAAATCTAATTCCATTTCTCTGTGACCATTCTGTATTTCTTCATCTGGATCTAAACCAGCATTTATAAAATCATCGTAAGTAGATGTAGACCATGAAGGAGTTGGTGTAATAGGTGATGCTACAGCAGCATTTACAATACTGTCTATAAGTGCCTCTGGAGTTTGGGTTAATGCTTGAGTAATTTCGCTGTTAGATGCTCCAAAATGAAGACGCCTGTAAAGATGACTTACTTTTTGTTTATTCCATGGGTTGGCTGCAGAAGGCACATAAACCGAGAGACTACTGGTATTGCAAGAAGTAGTGGTTTGCATAAGCTATTAATTAAGTTGTAAATAACAATGAGTTATTCGAAAATATAAAGAAGATACTGAAGAAACATTTTATACTATTCTAAGGGAATATTATTCAGTTTTATTATCTATCTTTTTAATACATACGTTGTAAACGTATAGTTAAGACTTTAAATATACTAAAAACTTTAGTTTTTTTTACTTAGGCTTCAGTTTTAATTTAATTAATTAACGTGTACATTTACAGTATGATAAAAAAAGTATTTATTATAGTTTTGTTATTTTTCTTCGGAAGTATTAATGTTTCGGCTCAAAATAATACAACTAATAAAACACCATCTAAATTGATACAGCCACCATATTTAAAAGTAGGAGATACTGTTGCTATTGTTGCACCTTCTGGAGTTTTAAAAAATAGAAATGATGAAGTTGAACGTGCAAAAAAACTTTTAGAAAGTTGGCAATTAAAAGTAATTGTGGGAGACCACGTTTTTAGTAAAGATAATCATTTTGCAGGTACAGATGCGGAACGTTGCGAAGATTTCCAGAAAGCATTAGACAACCCAAATATTAAAGCCATTTGGAGTGCAAGAGGTGGTTATGGTACGGTTAGAATTCTTGACAAATTAGATTATACAAAGTTTTTAGCACAACCAAAATGGATTATTGGTTATAGTGATATTACTGCTTTACACAACCAAATACATATAAAAGGTGTGGAAAGCATTCATGCTATTATGTGTGTGAGTTTGCCAACGGATTTATCTAAAATTAAACAAAGTATAGATACTTTTAAAGCCGCTATTTTTGGTAACTCTATTAATTACAGTTTAAAAGGTTCAAAATATAATAGAGAAGGTGAAACTTCTGGGCAATTAGTGGGTGGAAATTTAACAATTTTACACACTATGTTGGGTTCTAATACAAGTATAGATACTAATGGGAAAATTCTGTTTATTGAAGAAATAGGTGAATATAAATACCACATAGACCGTATGTTGCAAAGTATGAAACGTGCAGGATATTTTGACAATTGTAAAGGTGTAATTGTTGGAGATATGAGTAGAATGAGGAAGAATACTACACTTTGGGGAACAAGCGTTGAACAACTAATTTTAGATGCTCTGGCAGATTATAATTTTCCAATTGCATTTAATATGCCTGCTGGTCATGAGGAAGATAATCGTGCGATGATTATGGGAAGAACTATAAAGTTGGCAGTAAGCAGTGTACAATCAACAGTCACTTTCGAGGAGTGATCTTTTGTTATTTAGAGCATAGCGAAGAATCTAAATAAGCATTATTTATTAAAATTTGAGATTCTTTAGTCATACTTCCTTTTGTATGACAGAGGAAAAATTTTAATAAATAATATTAATTATTAAAACAAAATTTGACCACCAACTGAAGACTAAAACATGGCACAACATAACGAGTTAGGGAAAAAAGGAGAGCAGCTCGCTGTAGATTTCTTGCTAAAAAAAGGCTATGAAATTGTAGAAAGAAACTATAGATTCCAGAAAGCCGAAGTCGATATTATAGCACAAATAAAAGACACATTAGCGATTGTTGAGGTTAAAACACGCTCGACAACAGATTTTGGAAACCCTCAAGATTTTGTAAAACCAAAACAAATACAGCGTTTGGTAAAAGCAATAGACGAATATGTTAATGCAAATGGATTAGACGTAGAAGTACGGTTTGATATTATTGCTATTGTGAAGGAGAATAAGAAATTTAAGATAGAGCATTTAGAGGATGCTTTTTATTATTTTTAAAAACGTAGTATTATTTTACAATAAAAGCTTCAACATTACTGTTAAAGCTTTTTAAATTTTATTGAGTTTTACAGCTATTATGCCTTAACTTCCTTTGCACAACAAGCTTTTTTAAAGTCTTTTGCGCAAGCTGTTTTTTCAGCATTAGTTTAATTTTTACAACAATCTTTTTTAAAATCGGCTTTACATTATTTTTTAGCTTTAGTAAAGGCATCAACAGTTTTCATGTCTTTTACTTTATACATATCTGCAACACTTGTTACAGTACCTTCTAAACTTGCTGGTGTTACTTTAGCCTCATCGTATTCTACCATTGCTAATTGTCTGTCGTAATCTACAGTTGCAGATTTTACACCTTCCATTTTAGCCATTTTTTTCTCGATAGTTTTTGCGCAACCTATTGCACAAGTCATACCTTCAATTTTAAATTCGGCTTTTGCATAAGTTGCATTTGGGTCTAATGTTGCTTTAGTGGTTTCTGTTGTTGTTTCTACTGTAATAATCTCTGGTTGTGTTTCATTTTTACAACTAAAAGCTGCAATTGTAATGATAGCTATCGCTAGTATGTTTTTTAAATTTTTCATTTGTATAAATTTTAATTATTAAAATATAGAATACAAAACTAACGATTATATCTGTTTATTGCGTTTAAAATTTCATTTTTGCAAATCTAATTTAACAAAAAGTAAAGTGTATGGCTATAAAACAGTCTAAATGGACTTACCTCATTATCCTTTCTGTAATTTGGGGAACCAGTTTTATTTTAATAAAAAAAGCTCTAATTGGGTTAACACCTTTTCAATTAGGTGCTCTAAGAACTTTATTAACAGGGTTGTTTTTATTTACCGTTGGTTTTAAAACTATTAAAACTATAAAAAAACAGGATTGGAAATGGATTACTATATCTGGTTTTTTAGGTTCTTTTATTCCTGCTTTCTTTTT
>Ga0114956_1003632_pt1 | contig 11905 bp, 8 predicted proteins | sample MaitaG_FD_87304 | JGI IMG/M metagenome (GOLD analysis project Ga0114956, IMG submission 87304) | Marine algal microbial communities from Maine, USA - Maine_Asex2 metaG | ecosystem: Host-associated > Algae > Red algae > Unclassified | place: Maine, USA | collected 2015-01-05 | reverse complement strand
TGCAAACCTACGTCACCGTTGGAGAATGATTGTGCCGCAGCCCACTCAATCATATCATAGCCATCCTGGGCTTCATCTCTAAAGGGCTCCCACTCACCTTCGCTTTCATACCGCCCGCGTACGTCAGCCAGGACGACAGCATATCCGTGTTGTGCCAGGTTTACCATGGTTTGATGCATTCCAGGTCGTTGTACACCATACGGAGTACGCGTTATGATCACGGGATATTTTCCTTCTTCCTTGGGCAGATAGCAATCCGCATAAATCTTAATACCATCTTGCATGGGGATTGCTTGGTGGCGTAGAATGCGCAGATCATGATGCGATTGGCCAAATACCAGAAAGGAAAGGCAGATGAGGAGGAAGGACAAGGGCCATTTTATACTGAATGGTTTTGATCGCTTTAATAGAGACATGGTATTCGCTTTTAGAAGTAATTGATCATCTGATGATTGAATCGTTCTTAATTTAATAAAAAGGGGACTGAATTTTTCAGATTTAGATGAGGAGATATCTGGCGAGCGGCAGCTCATCTAGAGAATTGGGCTTCATCTTTACAGAGGCTCCCACACGTCTTCGCTTCCAGACTGCCTCCTCATCTGAAGTTCTGACGGTACTTGGTACTTATTCCGCCTTCTAATTTTAGGGCTAGGGAGCGATATATCCGAATAGAGCAAAATAGTGCCCACCTGCTCGGCCGGTAGGTCCGAGCTTCTTAAAGAGCCAAGCACGAATGCATAGATGGCTGGATTCCGATTGGATAGGAGTGAAGACATGTCCACCGGTGAGTTTATTTTACTCCGGATTTATTGCTGCCCAAGCCGGTAAGAAGTTTGACGGTCCACGACTCTCGGACTGAAGGAGCGAAGAACGAGGGTATTGAGAAGGAAAGAGGTGATAGATGATATACACTCCACAGGTCAGTGCACATAGATGTTTACTTGCCATAAAGGAGATTAAAATACTAGAAAAGATCATATTTATGATATAAGCCATGATAAAAAGAAATGACTATTTTGTCAAAAAATAAAACACGAATTATGCAAAATCAAAAAATCTTATTACAAGCATTATTTACAATGTTACTTTTTGTGCTGAGTTCATCAACAATGCAATCTCAAAATCACTTGGATGTAGAGGGTGACGCCTGGGTAAAAGAGAAATTGGAGTTAAACACCTCTGGTCCTACCAATGGAGAGTATATCTGGAATCCAACGGGATTTGATTTGCAATTCTTCACGGGATTTGCAGAAAGGTTGAGGATTAACGGCTCCGCTGAAGGTGGGGACATCATGATATTCGCAATGGATACAATCACATCTGCACAAGACACGACAGCTGGCAATGTGGTCAGACTGGCAGATGGGACATTGGCCTTACGCCAATACAAGATTGGCGACCTGGCTCAGGGAGGTATCGTTTTTTGGGTAGATGAGACTGGAGAGCATGGGCTTGTTAGTTCTATGACTGATTTGGAGTCAACAGCTGGAGATTCTAGTCATCAATGGAGTGCAGTATTTGAAAATACGGCATCAACAGGTGATGGGATTGGAGCAGGAGCGATGAATACGCTGCTTATAGTGTCTGCTCAGCGCGGCGATACGGATTCAGCAGCTCGGCTCTGTGCTGATTTGGAAGAAGAAGGCTACGGAGACTGGTATTTGCCTTCAAAAGAAGAATTAAACTTAATGTGGGAAAACCTCGCTGATTCAGATGGGGATGGCACAAATACTGGACCTTCTGATCCTAATAACATTGGCGGATTTGCGGCTTCGTTTTATTGGAGTTCTTCGGAGTTCGATGATCTCAATGGCTGGGTCCAGAGATTCGACAATGTCGTTCAGTTCAACGACGATAAGAACGGCGACAATCATGTACGAGCTATCCGGGCTTTTTAACTATCACGCTGTAAGCGTGACGAGCTATGCTCGTTTAACTACCTGCCTGCCGCAGGCAGGTTTAACATTTAAACCGCGAAGCGGACGATTTATTTTTTTATGGCATTGTACTATGATTTGCCAGTTCTTTAAAAGGAGAGAACCGAAATATAAACTTCGGGTGGGTCGGATTGGTGAGAAGCAACCAATTACTTCAGGTATAATTTGGGGACCATGACTATACATTATCACGCTAGTGGCATGGCTGTGCTATTCCTACGACTAACGAATCTGACTGGTTTTCTCATATCTCCAAGAGTAGTTGCCCCCCTATTTTGCGATCTCTCTGATGCAGAATGGGAATCCAGCAGCTGGCAACTTAATCTCAAAGCCAAATTCTTTATCTTATTGTCACAAACGGGGGCCTGCGTTTCCCTAAGGGAGGATTCGTACTGACGCTTTGGTCAGCACGGGTTCAACCTGTCTGCCGAACAGGCAGGCTAAAATGTCTACATCGGAGATGTCGTTGTCCGAAATTCTTGAGCCAGAGCTTCAGTGAGGAGTGTAGATTAACTCTTCTATCCGAAATTGAAAAACACGATGGTCTTGTCGAAAGTCATCTATTTCTAAAAGCTTAAAAATCTCTTCTACTGTCAATAACGAAAACACTAAGAACAGATCTAAAGAAATTAAAGAAAGCCATCGTAAGACAACAAGAACTACCAAACCAGTGCATACATGATTTAAAATGAAACGCTGCCTAACACGCGATAACCACGCCAGCCACCCTATCGGGATGCCCGTCGGGTATCGCCAGATACGTTACTTGCCATAGTGTATAGAGAAGGCACATAGTTTACACTTTTGATAGGCCCATAAATTGCCTTATAAATGCAGAATGGGATGGAGTACGAAAAGTACTCAAATTTCGAAAAAAGTATCCGAATGGGGGATCTCGCAAGGTCAATGTGCTGCTGGAGAATCAGTTTAGGCATGTAATTGATAACCTGATGATTGATTCGTCCAAAATAAAGTAAAAAACAAGGTCTGAATTTTTTCGGGAATGCGAATGCAGTCAAAACTAGCGGGATAGGGGATTGGATGATGTGCCCGCTGACATCGAGATCTACAGCGGTTAAATCAGTCTATCAGGCAACGTCGGTTGTAGATTTGAGATCTAGAAAGTACTTACTTCCATCACTCCAAGTAGGGGATGACAGGTGTGAATTAAACTGATTGAAAAGTAGACTCTATGTGGAAATCAATAACTTATTGGCTCCTGATGATCTTGATCGTTGCTCCAAATATGGTCAATGCTCAGACGATTTCTACCGCTGGAAACAAGATCCTGGATCCATGTGGTCAGGAAATTGTCTTGCGCGGGGTGAACTATGCGCCGTTTAACTGGGGCTATAGCCCTGGTTCATTGTCGATTTCTGAGATCGAAAAGACAGGTGCCAATTGCGTTCGACTGGTTTGGTACAGCGATTCAGATCCGACTTCCAATCTCGTGTATCAAGATACCGCAAAGCTAAACGAAGTGCTACAGGCTTGTATGGAACATGATCTCATTCCAATTTTAGAGCTACATGATCAGACCTGCACGAATGACTATGCAGCATTGATTACGCTTGCAGACTGGTATTTGCAAGATGATGTATACACCATTATCAAGCGATATGAACATTCCATGATATTAAATTTATTTAATGAAGCATTGCATATTAACTGGACAGGAGACATTGTTACCGGGGAAGCCAATTTTATTCAGACCTATACTACCATCATCGAAAAATTACGGAACGGGGGAATTGAAGCACCATTTATGATTGACGGTTCTGAATGTGGAACGAATCTCTGGTCATTGGCCGCAATGGCTCCGACTCTTGTCGCGGCCGATCCGATGGAAAACATTATTTTTTCTGCACATTCGTATTGGTTTGAGTATGCCGAAACTCCATCCGAAATGGACTCGCTCATTAATTTTGCTGCAAGTCAGAATGTGCCATTGGTAATCGGTGAATTGGCCAATCTCCAGGATATTAACAATCCTTGTGATTTCGAATTGAACTATCAATATTTGGCGACGATTTGCATGGCAAACGATATTGGCTGGATGGCATGGGCCTGGGACAATGATGCATGTGCAATGCGGCAAATGACTACCGACGGGCAGTTTACGAATCTTACTGCCTTTGGTGATGCAATTGTCAATGACGCTACGTTTGGTCTCGCCACCAACCCACCCATGCGCAACAGCTATTTGCTGAACGATGGCTGCCTCCCTACAGCTATTGCAGACGTGGTGTTAGACGAAGATATTACGCTGTATCCAAATCCAGTATCAAGTGAGTTTACCATCGTGGGCATGTTGGGAGACTATGATTTAGATATTCTCGACTCGAGTGGCTCTACAGTATATTCCAATCTGAATACCTCTACTCAATCGCTGACGATCAATATTTCGTCGCTGCCCAGTGGCCTGTTTTTTGTTCGAATAAGAAGTCAATCAATGCAATCACAACCTTTGTTTTTGCAAACAATATTAAAGCAATAGTATTCTTACTTTAATCTCTTCGCCCCACCCTGAGCGACAAAGGATACCACTCCTCTGGAGTTTTCCAAGACTAGACTACTTTTGGCAGGATCTTTTTCTGAATCAATTACTCATTTCAGTGGTCTAAAATGAAAATTTTTACACGCAGTAGAATTCGCTCGCCAGGGGCGGTCAAATCCACCCCTGGCACCTACGTTACTTCGTGTATATAATAATGATTATATTTCGAAGAGAGTATTTTGTCGAGGCTGCAACATTTATCAAACTACTCGATAGCCAAGATGAAATAGTGAAACGGAAGAGAGCACAGTGTTTCAGATCATTCCTCCTATCGTTGGCACGCTCGATAGGCAAAGCCGTTGATGGCAAGCAGCAAAACAAAAAATGAATAAGACTTTAATAGTACTCATATTGACGACTTTAGGATTTTGTTCCTATGGACAAAATGACCCAACGACAAAACCAGGGGGGGATGAAGATGTAATAACGGCAGATGCAACAACATTGGATGAAAGTAGAATACGTACAAAAACCCATGAAGTGAGCTATGTTCACACAGAGGCAAATTACACAGACTCTTCGGGAAAAGGGGTCATCATACAAAATGGTTTTCCCAGAGGCGGTGGCAGGATTTCCCACGAACTAGATTATGGACATGCGACATTCTGGTCACGAGTTATGAATAAAGGGGATACGCCCTTAAAGGTGACAATTGATTTTCCTGCCGATTCCATCATAATATTCCCCGCGTCTAGTGGTCACATCAAGTTACTCGTTCCTCAAGACACCATGACAATCGACCAAGTTTCGAAATATAGCTATGGACTAAGGAATATAAAAACGTTTGTAGAAAGCAACTTCCATGAACCAAGTCAAATACAGAGAACGATTAATCCTAATGAAGACTGTATGTTCTATGTCGTTTTACTTAGTCACTTTCCTGCTTCATCTGTTCACGTCATTAGGAGAACGGGTCTTTTCTTAAAGGGAGAGGACCTTTTTTATAGACTTACTATCGACTCTTCGACTTCTAAGTTGGTACCATGTGGACGGCTTGCTTTTACCGATGAAGCGGACAAATAGCGTGGTTCGATTATGTCTTCGACTCTTCGGAGCGGAGTCATTGATAATTTGATGGTCCAAGCCATTTTCCAAATGCTCACCAATGTTCGTGGCAACATAACCACAGAGGAATTCTAGAAATAGTGCTGAAATAAGTAAATGAGCTCTCCTCTACTTATCAGTTTGGGCAACACAAACAAAGTGTTTTCTTTTTTCCCCAAACAGATGCCGAGGTAGACATCTTTTATTACGCTTATCAACGAATATCTGCGCTTATGTACTTTCTCTCTCAGAATCAAATTTCATTTCGTTATTTTACTTTAGATTTTGGCGCAAAAAAGAAATATATCAATTGAAAATACACCATATCTGTATTGGAAATGTCAACTAATAGGTTGGAGTTTGGCCTCTATTTAGTGGGTATATCAATGTTATTTCATAAATAACTGCTCCTTGTCTTGGACCATTTTTAGTTTCTTTTCTGATGTAACAATAGGTATTTCTATAACACATTTATACAAACTGAGTAATAAAAAGTCAGGACTTGAATTACTCAAAAAAGGTAGCATTTTTCATCTAGCCATTTCTATATTTATTTTGTCAGCTTTATTTATGCTTTTTGTCAATTTAAGGAGGTATTTATATTGGGCTGTTTACATTGGACAAAATCGTGATCTTTTAGAAACAATGCTTTTTTGGGATCCACCATTGGTTGCTGGTTTAAGATTAATGTCTATTTGGGTGCTCGCATATCATCTGTATCATTATTATAGCCAACAGATTGCTTTGACAGAGCATAATGCAGAGTTATCGATTCTTGCTAAACAAATTCAACTAGACCATTTATCAGATCAATTAAATCCTCATTTTTTATTTAATTCATTAAACAGCGTTAAATCTCTAATTTCAGAAAACCCTCTTAAAGCAAAACGATCCATAGATTTATTATCAGATATATTGCGGTCTTCTATTTACACTAAAGATAGTTTAGCAACCGTAGAGGAAGAACTACAATTGATATACGATTATGTTGAATTAGAGAAACTTCGTTTTGAGGAAAGGTTACAATTAAAAGTAGAAATTGATAAAACGCTTTTAAGTTCTAAAATCCCTTCTTTATGCATCCAAACCCTAATTGAAAATGCATTGAAACATGGTATTCGGAATTCTATCAAAGGAGGAGTCATTACATTGACGATTACTAAGAAAAAAGAGAATATGGAAATATCGGTTCAAAACCCTGGACAAATAATTATTGATGATGAAGTTAAAAACACAAGTTTAGGTTTAAAAAATTTGAAGAAAAGACTTCATTTACAATATAAAAAATTGGCAGCTTTTACCTTAGTCGAACAACCTACAGGAATGGTAACGGCAACTATAGTTATACCTTCAAATTCAATTGACAATGAATAAATACCATGTGATAATTATAGATGATGAGCGTTTGGCTCGCGAAGAAGTTAAACGTCACTTAGCAATTTTTACTGAATTCAAAATAGTTGGTGAAGCGAGTAATGCGGATGAAGGAAAGCAATTGATCGAAGCTAAACATCCCCATCTTATTTTTTTAGATATTCAAATGCCTGAAAAATCTGGTTTTGATTTATTGGATGAATTAACCACGATTCCTGAAGTCGTTTTTACAACTGCCTATAGTGAATATGCAACAAAAGCATTTGAAGTGAATGCTTTGGATTATTTGGTGAAACCAATTCGAGAAGAACGATTTTCTCAAAGCATAGAGAGAGTAAAAAAGGAACTTTCTAAAATAAAAGAAACAAGTTCTAGCTTTTCAATGCACCATAAAATTTTCATTAAGGATGGTGAGCGATGTTATTTTATCCCACTAGCAGATATAAGATATATTGAATCGTTGGAAAACTATGCACGCCTTTATTTTAGGGGGGATAAGGCAATGATCAAGAAATCACTGAATAGCATTGAAGAAAAACTGGATGCAACCATCTTTTTTAGAATCAACAGGAGTCAAATTATCAACATAAACTTTATTAAAGAAATACAACCAAGTTTAAATAGCAGACTGAAAATAGTTTTAGATACTGATGAAATATTTGATGTTTCGAGCAGGCAGTCAGTACGATTTAAAAATTGGAATAGTTTGTAATAAAATCAATCAAATAACATTAACGGTTCGTGTAAATAGATGTTTTGAATAAATATCTAAAAGGAATTACTATGCCTAAAAAAAATATTGGTATACAATTTCTGTGAAAGCTGAGATCAAAAATTACCGGATTTATTCAACTACTAAAATAAATTATAAGATGAGAATAGTTGTCATGTCCTTCCTGTTGACTTTTATAAGTTGCAGTAATACGATTCAAAAATCTACAAGTAAAATTATAAAGGATTCTGAAATCGAATACCTAGTAGAAGACATCTTAATTGAAACAAGGGATGGTGCCGAGATATCTGGAATCATGGTCAGAAATAAAAATGACCATAGCCCAAAACCCGTTATTCTGCAATTTACTATTTATGTCAATGATCAAGGAAGAGATTTAGAAGACATCAAGCGATCTGTTGACAAAGGCTATGTAGGTGTTGTCGCTTACACCCGAGGTAAGCGCTATAGTAATGATGAAATTGTTCCATATGAAACTGTCGGCAATGATTGTTATGATGTAATAGATTGGATCAGTAGTCAAAAGTGGAGTGATCAAAGAATAGGCATGTTTGGTGGTAGCTACGATGGTTTTGCTCAATGGGCCGTTGCCAGTAAGCTTCACCCTGCACTTAAAACAATTGTACCATATGTAGCAGCTCGACCGGGCATGGGATTACCCATGGAAAACAACGTGTTTATGTTTGCAAATTACCAATGGGCATTTTATGTCGGAAATAACAAGTTTCTAGATACCATTGCAAATAATGGACAACGAACAAGGGAATTAATGTTTAAGTGGTGGGAAAGCGGGGCTGCTTTCAACAAAATTGACAGCATCGATCAAAGACCTAATAGGTTTTTTAGAAAGAATATACAGCACCCATCATATGATGAGTATTGGCAAAGAATGGGACCTTATGAAGATGAGTTTGCTCAAATAGATATACCGGTTCTAACTTTTGATGGCTACTTCAATCCTTCACAAAATTCTTCCTTATATAATTTGAGACAACATTATAAGTACAATAAAAAAGCTGAGAACTACTTAATCATCGGGCCTTATGGTCATTTTGGTGCTCAGCATGGTGGAGATCCGGAAATTGGTGGATATAAAGTGGATAAAGATGCCCTAATTAATACTAACGAGATTACCTATCAATGGTTTGATCATATCTTTAAGAACGAGGCTAAACCTGACATACTCAGAGATGCAATCAACTACCAAGTAATGGGGGCAAACCAATGGAAGAGTGCTCCATCGTTGGACAAAATGAGTAATGCAAAACTTAAATTTTACTTGGACGATAAAAAAATAGAAAACTTCTATTCCTTAAGCTCAACAAAGCCAACAGAAGAAAACTATCTAAACCAATCCATTGATTTGGCTGATAGAGAAAGTTGGTATAATAATAATGCCTATCCGGCTTCAATTATAAAAGATTCGCTTAGGACTCAAACAGGCTTTCGCTTTATAAGCGAACCCATGCAAGAATCAATTTTGGTAAACGGATCGTTTACGGGAGAAATAGTAGCAAGTATTAATAAAAAAGACTTGGACATCGGAGTCACTCTAATGGAACTGATGCCAAATGGCGAGTATTTTCATTTATCATATATTATCTACAGGGCAAGTTATTCAAAGGATATATCAAATCGAAATTTATTGACTCCTGGCCTAAGAGAAAGGATCCCATTTTCAAATACACATTTGGTAAGTAAGCAATTGAGCAAAGGTAGCCGGCTAGTAGTATGCCTAGATGTCAACAAAATTCCATTTTATGAATTGAATTATGGTAGCGGAAAACCAGTTGCTGAAGAAACAATTCAAGATGCGAAAGAACCTTTAGAAGTGAAGTGGTTCAATGATAGCTTTGTAGAAATTCCAATTTGGAGAGAAAAATAACTTGAATTATTTGAATGAATAGATAGATATTCCAGCCTGAGATTGTTAGCAAGCTCTATAAGATTAGAATCCTGGCAGGATTTATTCATTTACTCACATGAGTTGAAATGAAAAATATAAATAAGGAGTGGCATATCGGTCACTGGATAGTCTCGACGGGACTCCTAACCCACTTTGGAAGAAGCATCTATATTGTATCGCAGATTATAGATAGACCAGTGGACTTGTGTCCTGCCTGCAAGATAAGGACGTTTGTCAATTCAAATGGCTGTGCCAGGTCTCTATGCGAGAGCAGGGCCATCGCCACTACCTTTGTCGCACATAATCTAGCACTCACGCCAAAGAGATAGCGAAATAGCTCCATCTCTTCATAACTTCTATTGCCCAAGACAAAGAAAATAACGATATTCAGAGCAAATCGACAGTGTCTATCATGAAGAAAGTACTTTTACTCTTGACCATGCTCTTGATCACCGCTTCCGGCATAGCCCAAGAAAAGATGGAAGTCGAAGGAGCCATCATCATTAAGGATTCTGAAGATCCAAGTCCAGCCCCGGGAACAATACGATGGAGTGGCAGTGATTTCGAAGGCTGGAATGGACAGCGCTGGGTCTCTCTAACGGGCTATGCAATACCTGGCAGTGTTACCGATATAGATGGAAATACGTATCAAACTTCCCGAATTGGAAATCAAGAATGGATGGTAGAAAACCTGAGAGTGACCAAGTACAATGACAACACGGTCATAGATCAGATAACCAGTAATACCATATGGAGCGGATTAACCACCGGCGCCTGGTGTTGGTATGACAATGATAACAGTAATGACAACCCTTACGGCAAACTATACAACTGGTACGCAGTGAACACCAATAAACTATGCCCGACCGACTGGCATGTACCTTCTGATACAGAATGGACCATGCTGACGGATTATTTAGGTGGAACCAGTATCGCTGGAGGTAAGATGAAGGAAACCGGCACTACTCATTGGATTAGCCCAAACACTGGAGCTACTAACGAGAGTGGCTTTACAGGTCTTCCAGGCGGCCGCCGCAATACCAATGGTGGGTTCCTCTTTATTGGTAACTACGGCTACTGGTGGAGTAAATCGGAGTCGAGTAGCAGTGATGCCTGGTACCGCTACCTGGACTACCTCGATGGCAGTGTATTCCGATTCAATTTCGATAAGAGGTATGGTTTCTCGGTTCGTTGTGTCAGGGATTGAGGAGTGATCTCCGAAGGAGTCGATGTCCGGTGGACATCGAAGCGACGAAACCGCGATATCGGATGGGCGGGCCCTGACTATCCGTCTTACTAAATACTACTGACGAAAGTGAATCGAAAATTTTCAAGCATATTTACTACTGAGTATTTTCGAATTTACTAGAGATTTCAAGAAGGAGTACAAGTATACTGTTGGTGCGAGCATCAAGAACAAAACGATCACCTTGCTTAGCTTAATTTATCGTCCCATCGGGTACCCGTGTTTCTCGGCGCAGCACGTAAGCGATGCGCTTCATATCGGTGTACATATTCATCAGGCCGACCCCAAAATCCAACATAAGAACATCGCCGCGCTCGATGATTTTGATCACCGCGTTAGACATCGCTTTTTCTGCAATGGTATACGAGAGTTCGCAGGCTTCGCTAAAGGCTGCAATTTCCGAAGCTACCCGCTGGGAGCGAAAATCGGAAACCAGTTTCTCTGCAGATACAAATCGCTCTGCATACGTTTCTCCCAAGATCTCTTCCAGCTCCAGGTATCCGGAATGCGATAGCCCATCCGCCCCTCCGATAGACTTCGAGATATTGAGGCCGATGCGTTGCGGATCGCGATCTTCCACGTACGATTTTAGTTCTTCTTCGGCTCCGAAGTGATCGTAAGCGCCCCCTTCTTTAAGGAAATAGCCACCGACACCCAGGGCTGCTCGTTCGATGCGACCTTCCCCTGGATCTGTGAAAATGTAATATCCATTTTTGCCTACGTACCCTTTTCCCATATCGGGGTAGAGCGGATCAAAATTGCCTTCGCGGCTCATGACGATCCACATGTCGATGTTGTTGTCTCGCATCGCTTGGGGTAGGATTAAATCAAATTTGTCGTTACGTATTTGATTCATTTTGCGCCAACGGCGATGTGCTTCTTGGGCAGTGACGTCAATGGTCAATATTGTGAGAACAAGTAGGAAACCCAGGTACTTCATAATGATCCGAACTTTTGGCGTTAGGTGCCGGCCAATGTATGAGAAAAAAGCCGTATTTTTCTCTACCCGAATGCGTCTAGTGAAACTGTCTTTCTGGCGTATACCTTTGGATTGGCTTTAGCCGTGTATAAACGTTTATATGCGTTTATAAACGATTAATAACGGATA